>Ga0180433_10001970_pt1 | contig 33169 bp, 27 predicted proteins | sample SS_ome_8_FD_132980 | JGI IMG/M metagenome (GOLD analysis project Ga0180433, IMG submission 132980) | Hypersaline lake sediment archaeal communities from the Salton Sea, California, USA - SS_1_D_1 metaG | ecosystem: Environmental > Aquatic > Non-marine Saline and Alkaline > Hypersaline >...
CGAACAGGCGGATGGGCGGCATGTTGATCCCGGCGGCGCGGGCCATCAGGGCATAGGCATATTCGACGGGGCCGGCGTCGCGGGTATCTTCCCTGGCGGAAAACTTGACGATCCAATGCTCGTATCCAGCGGGCAGATCATCTTCTCCGGAGATGATGCGGTCGCCTTGGATGCCGACCAGCACCTTCGGGCGGGCACCACCGGGCGATCCGCCGGCTCGCATCAGTTCAGGCAGCACTTCGGCGGCATCGCCTTCGAGCACTTCCTCGGCGTTGTGGCCAAGGTTGTACAGGTCGATCAACGTATCGTCGTGATCGGTGTGTTCGCGGGATGGTGGGTGGTAGGTCAACGCGCCCATCGTGCGGGTGCCAAGGTAGGCCAGGCGATCGAGCGGCGAGAGTGTCGCGGGGTCAATGCCTTGACGGCGGAAGTGGCGATCCATCAAGAGCAGACCCCAGCCATCGGGGAGCGAATCGTCGAACACGCCGGGCAGTGGGCCGAATGCGTGGTCGGCGTGCTCGATCAGGCCGGGCTGGGCGGGGAACTTGAACGGCGACAATTCGATGCCGGTGTCGAGGAAGGCATCGTCGTACTCGAAATAGATTCGCCGATCCTGCTCGCCGAGCCTGCCAACGGTCAACATGTCGTCGGGCGTGCGTTGCAGTTTGACCGTGAGTTCTCTCATCGCACACCTCGCTTCCGTTTAGGTGCCGACGCGGTGCGTGCCGCCAGTTCATCGATCGACGATGCGGGCGGCGGCTTGAGCAGGTTGGTGAACCCATCGAGTCGACCCAAGGCGTGGGCCACCTTGAGAACGAGCTCAAGGGATGCTTTGCCGGTGGTCTCGAAGCGCCGGTACGAGGCGGTGGTTACGCCGGCGCGATGGGCAAGCGTGGGCTGGGTCCAGCCCCGGGCGAGGCGAAGGGCCTTGGCTCGATCAGCCAAGACGCGGGCCACGTCAGCCGGTCCGGTCAGGATGGGTTTCGAGTCGGGCATAAAAGGCCTACTGTGGAGTCGGTATGGCTAATATATTCTCACTATCGGCCATTATAGCGTCGATATCGACAATATTTTAGCACTTGTCGGCGATGGCGACCACCATGAAAAACGATTACGCGGCGAGAAAAACGGACAAATGAGGGGTTTCCATGAAAAACCGTTCGCGGCGGCGCGAAAACGTTCGCGGTGGGCAACCCGCGCTGAAAAACGTTCGCGCGGCCGCATCGGGCAAGGATTCGTACCAGCCCCCGCAATGGGTGTCGTAAGTTACGATATGAGCGAGCGTTGGAACTATGGGCGTTTGGCCTTCCAAGCTGATTGTTGCGCGTTCGAGTCGCGTCGCCCGCTGTTGCCTTTCTTGTTGTCTGCACGTGACTCGCAATGACCTTTTATGTTAGAAGTTCTTGTCTCACCGGGTGTTGTAAGATGTGGATCGTGCCGGTGTTCGGCTTGCTCATTGCCAAGTGATGACAGCGGCCACCTTTTCGATGAACCCTGTTCCGCCCAGTTTCCCGCCCTGTTCTCCGCCCCGTTTTTGCCATCGGTTCCCGTAGCCCTCTGCACTTCGGGAACACTCTGAGCGGGACGACATTTCGGCAACGAATCGAGTGCTGTGGCGGTATCAAGAAGCCGGGGATCGGTATAAACCTGCATGGTGAGATCGAGCTTGGAATGCCGCATGAGTTGCTGAGCTGTTCGCGGTGCCACTCCGCCCTCAGCTAAGTGGCTAGCTGTCGTGTGCCTCAGTGCATGAACGTCCAATTGACGACCGGCCTCGTCCTCATAGGGAATACCTGCTGCCGCCAAATCACGTTTGAATCGGCGGATGAGACCCTTTGGGATCTGGCCAAAAACACGGCTACTTGGACCAGGGTTGCCACATTCCTCTCGCCAGCCCCGTAACTCTGCTACCAAGTCTGCTCGGATCGGCAATACAGCCGTTTTTGGTTCTTGGCCTTGCCCGCTTGCATCGTCAACGTTGGGAGATTTCCATCGAGATCCAGTTCGCCCCAACATAAAGTTTCTGTAAGCGTCCGATGACGTTTACGGGGCGATCAAGCTTTTTCTCGCGAAACGGTCATGAGGAAGCGTCTCTTCAAAGGGCAGGATCTGGCTCGCTACAAGACTCATTTGCCGCCCTGATCGCTTCTGTTGGGGGGTGCTTTCAGTTCTGACGGCTGAGGTTAACGAGAAATCAACGAGAAATCTTCGCCTCTACCTCCCGTCTCGTGGTCCGAACGCTGTTTCCGGGGCTAGAATCTTGGGTGAGGAGGTGTGTCATGATCGTTGAGATGACCGAGGAGGAGCGAGAGGTCTTGCTTCGGCTGGTTCAACGCGAGATCTCGGAACTGGGACCGGAGATCCGCCACACGATGACCAGCAGCTTCAGGGACGATCTCAAGGAGCAGAAGCAGAAGCTACGACGTATTCTGGAGCACCTACGCGAAACCAAGGGCTATGTTTCCTCTTGATCGGCGTGGACAGGGTGTTGTCGGATTGGGCTCTCTATTCAAGTGGCCAAGGTCGATCGCTCTGTGAAGTGGGTATGCGCTTGCTGAAAGGGAACACGACAGAGGCATGGCAGGGTTCACAGCGGGCACATCGGTTGTGATTGCGATATCAAACCGTGCCGACAAATAGGACTGTGTGGCTTCCGCGATGTGCCATCGGGCATCCAGACGTTGGCTTGCGTCCTGCAATGCATGGTAGCGCGCGGATCCTTACGCAAGAAGAGAAGGAAAAGCTGTTCCTCTTAGTGCACGAGTTCTCAACACAGACTTGATTTTCATGAGTGTAGCGTGTTCCCGGCTGAACTCAGCCAGTGTGTAACCGTGTCAAGATGACAGATCGAGGTGTTCTTCAACTGTCCCCGGCTCATCGCTACAATACACAAATGTCTGTTATGCCCTTCTGACGCTGGTTTTGCGATGCTAGGGTGGATCTCCGTGCAAATGCTTGGGAATCGCCCTTCTGTTGTCTTGTGAGAATCGATGGGATATAGCCACAAAGGCAGCCCCAATATGACCAAACGGGCAGCGTACGGTATGTTCGTGAATACGGTAAGCAAAACGGGACGCTTTCTTACGGTTGTCGGGGTGATGCAGGTCAAGGGGTACAAGCCATCTCACGGGGAGCTTGTCGATGGTGGACAAGGCTGATTCCTGTAGCGTTCTGGTTGTTGACGATGACGAGGGACTTCTGTCGCTTGTACAGAACAAGTTAGGCCAAGAAGGCCTTCAGGTGACAGGTGTCAACCGTGGTACGGATGCGATCGCTTGGTGTGAATATCACCATGTCGACTTGGTGTTGTTCGGTCACACATTACCTGATATGTCGGGGAAGGAGTTCATGGAGGCACTACGGTGGCGAGAAAGGCTCATTGCGTTTGTCGTCATGGTTGGGCAGGAAGATGAACGTCTGGGTATTGAGATGATGAGGCACGGCGCACATGACTACCTGGTCAAGCATGGGAACTATTTGGAGTCTTTATCCTTTACTGCAAAACGTGCCATTGAACAGTCGCGCAGCGAGCAAAAGTTACAGGAAGCCGAGCAAGCGTTGCGCCAATCGGAGGCGATGTATCGCACGCTAGCGGAGAATTCGCCAAACGTCATCATGGCAATCGATCGTGACGGTCACATCCTCTATCGTAACAAAGCACTGCCCTCTCCGGTCGTTGGGGATACCCGCGACGACAACTTTTTCGACCAGTTGGCGCCGGCGTTTCGTCACACGTGTCGAGAGAGGGTGGCGGAGATCTTTCACGGAGGTCAGGCGGCTCACTTCGACTGCGCAACAGATGGGCCTACCTTATGGCAGGTGCGTATTGCGCCCATCGAAACAGGCCAGCAGATCATCGCCGTCATGGTTATTCTTATCGATATCACGGAGCGGCAAAAGGCGGATGCCTCAACCGCGAAAGAGCGAAACTTACTCCGTACGCTGATCGATCATTTGCCGGATCAAGTGTTTGTCAAAGACATAAAAGGACGTTTTGTGCTGGCCAACGCCGCGACGGTTCGTGTCCTGGGCGCGCAGTGCCTGAACGAAGTTATCGGAAAGCATGACTACGATTTCTTGCTTGATACGGAGGCGGAAGCCTACTTCGCCGAGGAACTTGAAATCACGCGTTCTGGGCAGCCGATGTTGAATTGTGAGCGGTTTTACACCAACATCAAGGGACAAACAGGATGGATTGTCAGTACGAAAGTACCCTGGCATGACGAACAAGGCAACGTGGTCGGGATTGTCGGCTTGAACCGCGACGTGACGGAACAGAAGCGGGCCGAGGAGGCGCTCCGAGAATCACACAGATTTCTGCAGGCTGTTTTGGATGGACTCTCGGCACACATCGCCGTGTTGAACAAGAAGGGCGCGATCCTGATGGTCAACCAGGCTTGGCGCAACTTTGCGAAAGAGAACGACTTCGGGGACCCCAATGCCGGCATCGGTGAGAATTACCTGGACATATGTCGTTCCGCAAAAGGAGACTGGCAGGAATCGGCGAGTCAGGTTGCTGATGCGATCGTCAGAATTTGCGAAGGGCGTCAGACGCTTTTCTGTACTGAATACGCGTGCCACAGCCCCAAGGAGCAGCGGTGGTTTGAAATGCGCGTGAGCCCGTTGGTCTACCAAGGGCAACACGGAGCGATCATTGCCCATACCGAAATCACCGAACGCAAGAGGTCGCATGAGGAACGTGAGTATCTGGAGGAGCAAATTCGTCATCTACGTAAGCTGGAGGCGGTCGGGACGTTGGCGGCGGGCGTAGCGCATAACTTTAACAACCTGACGATGGCGATTCTCGGCTATGCAGGACTCGCCCGATCCCTTGTTGCGGGGAACCGTGACGTGCTCAAACCCATTGAAGGTATTGAGCAAGCCGCACAGCAAGCCAACGAGGTAACCAAATCATTGCTCATGTTCAGTCGCAAGGCAACCGTCGCAAAGGTGCCGGTGCATCTTGGTGAGCTCGTGAAAGAAGCTGTGGCAATGCTTCGTCCTATCATGCCCGACGCGATCGAGATCACCACAAACCTGTCGTCGTCACCTCCGTTGTGGGTGGAAGGCGACGCGTCTCAGCTTCAGCAAGTTGTCATGAACTTGGCGGTCAATGCGCGGGATGCGATGCCCGAAGGGGGACAGCTGCAGCTTACCGTCCGCCATGAATCGGAGGCGTTACGGGGAGGGGGATCGAGGGTGCCTCGACCGTACAGAGAAGTAGCCGTTCTCGTCGTAACGGATACCGGCATCGGGATTCCGGAGGAACTGCGCGATCGCATTTTTGAGCCGTTTTTTACCACAAAGCCGCGCGAAAACGGTTCAGGGCTGGGGATGGCGGTGGTTCACGGGATCGTCGTCGATCACAAAGGCGAGATCACGGTGGATTCACAAGAAGGGCATGGCACGCGAATCACGATGAAGATACCTTGTTGTGATCCGCCGATGAAAACGGCGAGTCCGTTTTCGATGGATGAATCGACGTGTGGACATGGCGAAACCATCATTCTCGCCGAGGATAATCCACAGATTCAGCTTTTCATGTCCGCAGCGATGGAAACAGCAGGGTACAAGGTTGTTGTGGTAAGCGATGGGATCGAGGCCATGCAAGCTTTTGACGCGCATCGAGCGGACGCGCGCTTGGTTATTCTTGACCTGAATCTACCCAAGAAGAGTGGTTTGTGCTGTATTCGGGAAATTCGCGATGTATCGCCTGATCTGCCGATCGCCATCGTGACAGGTGGCGATGCCAGTGCCGTGAACAAGCTCGCAGATAGTAAGGTGTTTCTATTGCGCAAACCTTTTCACATGTCAGCACTGACAGCACTGGTGAACCAGTGGTTGGTAGAGTCTGTTGAGGAATAGTGCCGCGTTTCCTCGGTCGCATTGACGGCAATCTCGGACCACTCTAAAGTAGGGACCATGCTGTCCCGAAATCGAACCGCCATCGAAGCGCCATCATTCATCCAGCCCGACAACACCGTCCTCCTTGTCATCGATTATCAGGATCGGTTGTTGCCGGCCATCCGCGAAGCCGACTCCTGTATCGCGGCAGCCACAAAGATGATCAAAGTCGCGAAGGTGCTGGATGTGCCCATCATTCTGACCGAGCAATACCCGGCCGGCTTGGGTCGAACGTGTGCGAGGTTAGCGGAGCTTCTTACGGATGTGCCGTTGATCGAGAAGATGACGTTCAGCGCTTGTGTCGAAGAGCTCACTGCACAGCTGCGTAAGTTGGCTCGTCCCCATGTGCTTGTCACAGGGATTGAGGCCCACGTCTGCGTGCAGCAAACCGTGCTCGGGTTGCTTCAGCTCGGCTACTCGCCCTACGTGTGCGCCGACGGGGTGAGTTCCCGGCACATCCTCGATCGGGACACTGCGATTGAACGCATGCGACAAGCGGGGGCGGTGGTTACGACAACAGAAAGCGCTATTTTTGAGCTGGTTGGTGAAGCGGGGACCGAGACCTTCAAGAAGATCCTGCCGATCGTGAAATGACGATTCACTTCATCGCTTCCGATGACGAAGACGTATCGTCGGGTCGCTTGGTGCTTATCCCGCGGTTGTGATACCGAAGGAGGCCAGAGCCTTCTCTTCGTCGGCGTAGAAATCAAACATGCGGTCCAGTCGCGTGATTTCAAAAACCTTCTTGAGGTCTTTCTTCATACCGCAGATGGCGACTTTACCTTTGATGGCGTCAGCCTTCTTACGTAGTGTGATCAGCACGCCCAGGGCCGACGACGAGAGGAACTGCACCTTCTCGAAGTCGAGGACGATCTTCTTCCGATTGCGATTCTCGATCAGATCGTAGAGGGCTTCACCGATCTGCTCGATCTGGAGGGTATCGAGGATCGAGGAATCCTGGAAGTTGACGATGGTCGCGTCACGTATCGAATGAATCAGCAGTCGCGATGGGGCGGGCATATCTCTTACCTCTCAAATAGAGAACAGCTCTCTTAAAGGTGGATTGTAAACAGGGTTCCTCCTTTTGGCGAGTCCACAGGCATGTTTTGTGAGTTGCGGGTGGTTTCGGACCGTGTCTCAATCGCCACAGGGACCGATCAAGAATGTTGCAGGTTTCGCGCACCGATATCTCACGACGTGGGAGAGCAAACCGTCCACAGAACGGCATTTATTGTGTAATCTCTGCTGGCGATACACATACGACAGGAATCATTTCAATCCCCCCACCAGGCGAGCCAGGGTCTCGGCTATCCCATTCAGGCTGGACGACTCGGGTAACGTCACCGTCAGCCGGGCTCGGCCCTGCTCGTCGGTCTCGATGCAGTCGGTCAACCGCTTTCTGATGGTTTCGGCCGCTTGTGCGTGGACTTTGGCGTCAGACGGCTGGGGCAGCAATTCGCCCAGCAAACTGAACGCAGCGCTGACGAGTTGCCCACCGACGACAGCAATTTTTTCTTGTCGGGCGAGACGTGCCGCTTCTTCGGCTTGCCGGTGTTTCTCGCTCTCGTCCATCGGTGACGCAGGTTTAGTGCCAAGCAAAATCTCGAGCCGCCGCTTGAGCTCTTCCATGCTGCTGACCAGATCGACCTTGTCCACGTCGGATTCGGCATCCAAGGCCGCCAACGCCAGTTCCTGCTTGGCTGACAGCGTTGCTAGCAGGTTTTCCTCGAGGGTCCCCTCGGTCACGAGCACAAACACCTGAACAGGGGCTTTTTGTCCCATCCGATGGGCGCGGGCGATCCGCTGTTCTAGAACGGCAGGATTCCACGGAAGATCCACATTGATGACCGTGTTGGCAGCCTGAAGGTTCAACCCCGTCGAACCGGCATTCGTCGTGATGAACAACTTACAATTGGAATCCTTCTGGAACCGGTTAACCAACTGCTGACGTTTCTTCTGCGGTACCGAGCCGTCAAGACGAACGTATGGGATGCCCCTCTTCTTGAGCAACGGCTCAATCAGATTTAGCATCGTGGTCCATTCCGAGAACAAGATGGCTTTGCGGTTCTCCTCCTGGAAGAGACAGTCAATCAGGCCGTCCAGTGCTTCCAGTTTACTGGAGTAACCGGGGTCTCTCTTATCGACGAGGAAGGTACTGTCAGCAGCCATCCGGCACATGAGAAGGGCTTTCTGCAAGAGGAGAAGGTCCATCTCTGAAAGATAAGGTTTTCGGGTGATGGAGAGCACGATACGCATATGCGCACCGTGCAGTTCCAATTGTTCGTCGGTCGGTGTGATTCGAATGATCTCCGTCGTCCGCGGCGGTAGATCCTGCATGACCGACCCGCGGGTACGCCGAAGCAGGATCGGCTTGAGCTGCTCGCGCAATTGATCGAGATTCTTGTAGCCCAGAACCTTGCCTTTCTCGTCCACGATTCGATGGCGATTGAAGAATCGAAAAGCCGGCCCAAGGCGAAGGTCATCGACGAACTCCGCGAGGGAGTACAGATCATCGAGCCGGTTCTCCAACGGGGTGCCGGATAGGACCAGTGCAAACGGCGAGCGAAGCCCTTTGATAATCCGACTGGTCTTTGTCTCCCAATTCTTGATACGCTGTCCCTCGTCCAGGATGATCAGGTCCCAATCGACACGCTCAATGGCGAGAATGTCACGTAACACTTGCTCGTAGTTGCAGACGGTGAAGAAGCTGCCGTTGTCATACTGTCTCGCACGTTCAGCAACACCGCCAAGTACAAGTTGACAATCCCGGTTGGAGAACCGATGGATCTCGTTGCGCCACTGCGACTTCAGCGATGTCGGACAGATTATCAACGTCTTGATGATGTCGGCTTCGCACGCCAGTAACTCAGCCACGCCGATCCCCTGGATGGTTTTCCCAAGCCCCATGTCGTCGGCCAGAATCGCCCTGCCTGCCCCAGCCGCGAACGCGATACCATCGAGCTGATAGGGCAACAGTTCAGCCTTGAGCAGTTGTTTGCGTAGCTTGTGTTTGGCGGGGTCCCTGCGAATGTCAGCGACCGTCGCCGCTATGCGATCCAGAAAAAGCCGACGATTGATGTACTCTTCGGCATCGGGATAAAGGGTGACCTCATGGCCTTTTGACGTTAGCTTACGTATGCGATTCAATAAATCATGAACGTCGTCAATCGCGTGTTCCGTGATGGGGCGAAGAATCTTCTTTGTCGACGGGTCGAGATTGCTCGGAACCAGAAGATGCAATTCAATCTTCTTGCCATACTTCAGATGAACCGCGATGCCTCTCTGGCGATACGGGCGTCGGCGCATTGCTGACGGAAATCGTCGCTTAACCTTGTGTTGCACATGGAGGATATGTTTGCATACACCCAACGTATTCTTGCGAAAATCTGGGCATGAGCAGTATGAATCCCCCGGTTTCCACCCGCGCAGCGCTACGCGATACGTCTTCCCCGACTCGGCGTTTGTCACCAGGTAGTCGGTCCATAGGGATACCGAACTTGTGGACTGGACCTTCATTCGCTCGATTCGAGCCCGTTCCTGTCGTTCCTCGATGGCCTGGCGAATGAGTTCCTCCTCGCCCAGGCTTTCGATCGGCACACGCTTGGGCGGAGGTTTCGCCAAGCCCAGCGCCGTCTTCTCTTCCAGAATGACTGACAGGGCAGCACCTACATGTTCGCAGGCGCCTTTGCACCTCGTGCAGTTCCAATGCAGCCGCTGCTTCGCTTCACTCATCAGGGTAAGGGTGGCAACCGCCCCATCGACGTTGAGGCGAAACAAATCGTCGACGAGGTAAATATCCCGGCGAATGTCGATCGAATCGTACTTGCCACCTCGTATGATCAAACGCTCACCTTCATCGCCAAGCAGCTTACACGCCTACCGGTATCCAAGTCGCGATAAACGGTCCCTCAACGCCAGTTCGCGTTTGCCGTTGCGTTCTTTGTTCATCTTCGATATTTTGGCCACATTCTTTCCTCAGCCTTAGAACGGTCTTTCATCGAATCAAAAGCCATGTCCATCCGGATAATCCGCATCATGTTTTCCCGGTTGGTCATCGTCCCTCGCCATTCCCTCGTTTCACTTGCCAACCCGCCAATAGCATACCCAAAAAATCACCGCCTAAACGACCACGAACCATCCCCAGGTCACGCCATGTTGAATCGCTTGCCGAAACAATGCTTCTCGGGTATGTTCGCTCTCACAATAGGGCTCGTTTGCCCTATATATACATCCTTAAAAATACCCTCGTCCATGGCAATGCCAGAAATGAGGCCAACCATGCTCGTCTCGATTCGGTCGCATCTGTTCATTGGCTTACTGGCGGGTCTTGTGTGCGTGTCATCCGGTCCGCCAAGAGCCTACGCAGCAGATACCCAAACCGCGAATACCACGACAACGACCCCATCCCGGCTCAATATCTTACTCATCACTGCAGACGACCTAAACTACGACACGCCTGGGTTCGCCGGCGGTATCGCAGGTGTCACGCCAAACATCGATCGCCTGGCTTCAGAGAGTATGCGAGTTGAGCACGCTCATGTCACGATTGCGGTCTGCATGCCCAGCCGTTCGGTCCTAATGACCGGCCGATACCCCCATCGCAACGGGGCCAAGGGCTTCAATCGCATCCACCGCGACGTCCCCACGCTACAGGAATCGCTACGGGCGGCTGGGTATCTGAACGGCATCATGGGCAAGGTCAGACATCTTGCCCCTCAACGCAAGTTCTGTTGGGACACGGTCGTGACGTGGGACAGGCTGGGTAAGGGCCGAGACCCTGCCCTCTATTACAAGCATGCCAAGAATTTCTTTGAAAAATCGAAACAGGCAGGGAAGCTCTTCTTCTTGATGGCCAACTCACACGACCCGCATCGACCTTTCGCCGGCAGCGAGCAAGAAAAGATATTCCTCAAGAGATGGCGCAAACAGCAACCGGACTTAACCATCACGGACCCAAGCCGATGGTATCAACCGGACGAAATCAAGATCCCGGGCTTTCTACCGGACATTCCGAACGTTCGCCGCGAAATCGCCCAGTACTACAGCTCCGTCGGACGTTGCGACGAGACGGTCGGCCAAATACTTCGCGCTCTCAAAGAAACCGGCTTTGAAAAAAACACGCTGGTCATGTTTCTCAGCGACAATGGGATGGCGTTCCCCTTCGCCAAGACGAACTGCTACCTGACCAGTACCCGAACCCCCTGGCTGGTGCGCTGGCCGGGTAAAGTCAAACCCGGGACAGCCGACACGCAACATATGATCTCCGGCATTGACTATATGCCAACCATCTTGGAAGCTGCGGGACTCGCTCAAATTGAGGGCATGGACGGCCACTCATTCCTTCCCCTCCTTGTCGGCGAATCTCAAAGTGAGCGGACCCATGTTTTCACCGTGTTCAACACGACAGCGGCACGGAAACATTATCCGATGCGATGTATTCAAAGTCGGAAGTTTGGGTACCTTTTCAATGCCTGGTCGGATGGCGAAACGGTTTTTAAAAATGAATCACAATCGGGCTTAACCTTCAAAGCGATGCAAGCTGCCGCCAAGACCGACGAGCAAATAGCCGCGCGCGTCAGGCTTTTTCGATACCGTGTTCCGCAGGAATTCTATGATTTCGAGAAAGACCCGTGTGCACGCAAAAACCTGATCGACGATCCTGCCTACCAAGCCGAGATCAAGAAACTTCAGACAGAAATGCTGAACATCATGACGTCGACCGATGACCCCCTTCTCGATCAATTCAAGAAGCGGGTCCTTGGCGACCAATAATCGACCATGCGTATCGTGGAGCTTACCCCCGATCGCTACGCTTTGAAAACGTTTTTCTTGCCGCCTTTCACCTTCGCACAGGCATTGCGCGTATCGACGACCAGCTTGGCGTTCTTGACGATCATGGTATAGTCGTATGCTTCGTGATCCGTCGCGATGACAACGCAGTCGTACCGTTTCAAACTGGCGGGCGTCAACGGAACCGATTTCATCTTCAAATCATGTTCGCGTTGTTTGTGGGTGGAAGGCACATACGGATCGTTGTAATCCACCTTCGCCCCGCGTTCCTGCAGCATTTCGATCAACTCGATCGAAGGGGACTCCCGAATATCGTCAATGTCCTTCTTGTACGCGAGACCGAGCACCAACACCTTGGACCCCTTGATCGGCTTGGCCACGGTATTCAGGGCGCGGGCCACATGCTCGATCACATATTCCGGCATTCCCGTGTTGATCTCACCAGCCAGCTCGATGAACCGCGTGCTCATCCCGTATTGGCGAGCTTTCCAGGTCAGATAGAACGGATCGATCGGGATACAATGGCCGCCGAGTCCCGGCCCCGGATAAAACGCCTGGTAGCCAAATGGTTTTGTCTTCGCAGCGTTGATGACTTCAAACACATCGATGCCCATCCGCTCGAAAAGCATCTTCAACTCGTTCACCATCGCAATGTTCACACAACGGTAAACGTTCTCGATAATCTTGGCTGCCTCGGCCACCTCACAACTACCGACAGGCACCACTTGGGCAATCGCTTGGGCATACAGCGCAGAAGCGACCTTGAGACTCTTCGGATCATACCCGCCGACAAGCTTCGTAATCGTCTCCGTTGTAAAATCCTTACGGCCAGGATCTTCACGCTCCGGCGAATAAGCAAGAAAGAAGTCCTTACCCGCTTTGAGGCCACTGCCTTCCAGAATGGGTTTGAGCAGCTCACGGGTCGTCCCCGGATAGGTTGTACTCTCCAGCGCGACCAATTGCCCTTTCTGAAGCTCACCCGCAACGGTCTCGGTTGTTTGGATGACATAACTCATATCCGGATCGCGCATCTTCGACAACGGCGTCGGCACACAAATGATAAGTGCATCGCAAGCCCGCAGATCGCGGGACCGGCTGGAAGCCTTGAACCGCCCGGCTGAACAAAGCTGCTTGATCGTGCTATTAGGAATATGCTTGATATAGCTCTTACCCGCGTTGAGCATATCGACCTTGCGTTGATCGATATCGAACCCGAGCGTCCGAAAACCGGCCCCACAGAAGGTCCGAGCCAACGGCAAACCCACGTAACCCATACCCAGGATGCCTACATAAGCCTCCTTCCGATTGATCTTGGCGAGCAATTCTTTATCGGGCAAGATATGGCTCCTATATGGTGTATCTACAGGCTTCCGACCCCACTTTGAGCATATTAGAGATCTGTGCGTGGTTGGCAAGCGCGAGACTCAAAACCTTCTGCCAAACACTATGTCGGTACAAATCCAGGGCCGCTATAATGCCGATAGCCTCTAAGTTCACACGGCTTGGCAGAATCGGAGGATCGGATGAAAATCGCCCTTGCACGTCCCGACATCACACAGGCCGAACGCGATGCCGTCAACGAGGTCCTGCACACCCCCCACCTCGCCCTCGGCCCCAAGCTGGCGGAGTTCGAGGCGCACATCGCCCAATTTGTCGGTACACGATATGCAACCGCCATCAGCAGCGGTACCAGTGGGCTCCACCTGTGTCTCCGCGCCATGGGCATTCAGTCCGGCGATGAAGTCATTACGACGCCGTTCTCCTTCGTTGCCTCCGCCAACTGCGCACTCTTCGAAGGCGCCAAGCCGGTGTTTGTCGACATCGACCCCGCAACCTGGAACGTTGACGCCAACGCGATCGCGGACGCCATCACGCCAAGGACCCGCGTCCTGCTTCCCGTCGACGTCTTCGGCATCATTGCCGAAATGGATACGATCCGAACGATCGCGGACAAGCATGGGCTTTACATTCTGGAAGATTCCTGCGAAGCACTCGGCGCAACCTACAAAGGCAAACCGGCTGGATCACTCGGCGACGCAGGTGTCTTCGGGTTTTACCCCAACAAGCAGATCACGACCGGCGAAGGCGGTATGATCGTCACCAATAACGACCAGCTTCACAAACTCGTCATCTCCATGCGAAACCAAGGACGTGACGATGGTATGGGTTGGTTAGCTCATGCCCGACTCGGCTACAACTGTCGACTCAGCGACATCAACTGCGCCATTGGGATCGTACAGATGAAACGCATCGACGACATCCTCGGCAAGCGTCACCGCGTGGCCGAATGGTACCAGGCAAGACTTCGCGACGAGTCGCGCGTCTCCATGCAAAAAATACCCGTCGATTGCCGAATCAGTTGGTTTGTCATGGTCATCCGACTGAACGACGACTACACAAGTCAGCAACGCGACAACATCATTCAGTCCTTGCGAAACAAAGGTGTCGGCTGCAGCAACTACTTCCCACCCATTCACCTCCAACCCTTCTACGTGGAGCAGTTCGGCTACAAACGCGGCGATTTCCCCATCTGCGAAGCACTCTGTGACCGAACGATCGCGCTGCCTTTCCATGGCCAACTCACCGAAGCTGAAGTTGATACGGTCTGTCAGGAGTTGCGCAATCTCCTCTAGACCGCTCGGCCTTTGGGTGCCCGCAACCCCAACGTTAACCGTCGGAGACATACGCGCAGAATACACGCACCTTCCGCCGTAAGAATCGAACACACGGGTTCATCCAGCAAGCGTCCTACACACATTTGACAACACCCCACATCAACCGCTAGCATACGGCTCTCTGCACGGAAGCGAACGGGGCGAACATGCACGCCTCGGCTAGCACTTTCCAGTGGTTCGACCCCCTGGCCTTATTATTTCGACGATTTGGACGGTGGAGACGCACGAAAGGACACCAACACATGACAACAACGACGCGACCGACAGGTGACCCCATCACAAAAACAGGAACGACACTTGAGATCCCAACAAACCCCATTATTCCGTTCATTGCGGGTGACGGAACCGGGCCCGATATCTGGTGCGCCTCCCAACTCGTATTCGATGCTGCCGTTGAAAAAGCTTACAACGGCAAGCGAAAAATCGCTTGGCACAAAGTCCTTGCCGGCGAGGAAGCCTTTAAAGCACTTGACACGTGGCTTCCCGATGAAACCATCGAAGCGTTTCGCACCTACCACGTCGGCATCAAAGGACCTTTGACCACACCTATCGGCGGCGGCATCCGTTCATTGAACGTCGCCCTGCGTCAGATCCTGGACCTCTACGTTTGCCTGCGACCCGTCCGTTATTTTCAGGGGGTACCCAGTCCCGTCAAGAAACCGGAACTCGTGGACATGGTCATCTTTCGTGAAAACACCGAAGACATCTACGCGGGTATCGAGTTTCAACACGGAACCGCTGACGCCGATCAGTTCAAGCAGCTTTTCCAGCAAGCGTTCCCCGATCGCTTCAAGACAGTCCGTTTCCCAGGCACTACCGGGTTTGGTATCAAACCGGTCAGTGCAGAAGGAACCCACCGCCTTGTCGAAGCGGCCATCGACTACGCGATCAAGAACAAACGCAAGAGCGTGACCTTGGTCCACAAAGGCAACATTATGAAATTCACGGAGGGTGCCTTCCGCGACTGGGGATACGAGCTGGCCAAACAAAAATATGGTGCCACAGAGCTCGACGGCGGTCCCTGGTGCAAGCTGCCCGAAGACAAGGGCGGCATCATCATCAAAGATGTGATCGCTGACGCATTCCTTCAACAGATCCTGACCCGGCCGGCCGAATACGACGTCATCGCCACGCTCAACCTCAACGGTGATTACGTTTCCGATGCCCTGGCAGCCTGTGTCGGTGGAATTGGCATCGCACCCGGCGGCAACATCAACTACACCACGGGACATGCCATCTTCGAAGCTACCCACGGCACCGCGCCCAAATATGCCAATCAAGACAAGGTCAACCCCGGCTCCGTCATCCTTTCCGGCGAAATGATGTTCCGCTACATGGGTTGGACGGAAGCCGCCGACCTCATCATCAAAGGCATCGCCGGCGCTATACAAGCCAAGACCGTCACCTACGACTTCGAACGGCTCATGGAAAACGCCACCCTCGTCAAATGCTCTGAATTCGGCAAGGCAGTCGTCACCCACATGGACTGACAAGAGACATGATGCATGCTATGCCTCGCTTCTCGTGACGCACAGCATACCCAAAATTGAAAACACCAAGCGTCGTTCCTGTACGAAAAATGACGCTTGGTGTTTTTGCTAGAAAGTTGATTCCGACACATTCATACTGCTAATGTATGCAAGCTCTTAAATTCGATCTGCATCCTGCACACTGCCTATGACTTGCCATCACATCGCTACGGTCGCGACGGCTTCATCAAAAACGTCCAAGCCAACTTCGAGCTGGACGCGGTTCATACAAAGCGGTGGCGTGAAGAAAATCGAGGATGGGCCGCAACCCAACAACAAAAGCCCCCTGCTAAAAGCTTCCGCGAGGATGCGGTCGCGGAGTTTCGGATCGGGCTCATGTGATCGGCTACTCTTGACCACGTCAACCGCTAACATTAGCCCCCTGCCCCGCGGTGCGGTAATACAACGGTGATCGTGAGCAACTTGCTGCAGTTTCGTCATGGCCATGGGGGCCAGGTCGGTGGCGTTATCAATGAGGCGTCTTTCAAGCAGGTCAATCGTAGCCAACGCTGCAGCACAACTGATGGGGTTGCCGGCACACGTGGAGCCTTGGATGCTTCGGGGCCACGTCGCGATCGACTCGTGGGCAATCAATGCCCCCAGTGGCAAACCACTGGCGATGCCACCGGCCAGTAAGAGAAGGTCCGGCACCAGGTTATCGTATTCGCAACAAAACATTTTGCCGGTCCGCCCCATCCCGGTCCGGGTCTCGTCGACGACCAGAAGGATCCCGTGCCGATCGCACAGTGTTCGCAATCCCTCGAGGAATCCGGCCGGCGGAACAATATGACCTGCATCCGCAAGGATAGGCTCAACGAAAATTGCAGCCACTTCCCCCGGCGTACAATCCATCTTAAAAAGGCGATTCTCAATCGCATCGAGATCGCCGTAGGGCACATGATGAACCATGGGCACAAACGGACCGAAATGCTGCCTTTGCAACGATTCGCTCGCCGATAGGGACAGCGCCCCCATCGTCGGGCCATGAAACGCCCCATAAAAAGCGACGAGATTTTTGCGACCGGTATAATGACGAGCCAGTTTGATCGCAGCTTCGACCGCCTCGGTACCACTATTGGTCAAAAGCACGCGTTTGTTTTGCCTGCCGGGCGAGATTTCAGCCAGTTTATCGGCTAGCGTAAGCATCGATTCGTTACAAAAGTGGTTGCTGCCAATATGAATGAGCTTCCGTGCCTGCTTCTCGATCGCGCGAACCACGTGGGCATGACAATGCCCGGTTGAACATACCGAGACGCCGGCGGTGAAATCGAGAAACCGATTGCCGTCAACATCCTCAACGATTGAGCCCTGTGCCCGCTGTACCACGAGCGGATAATGGCTAGAGGTAGCAACGGAGGTAACGTGACGATCATGCGTGATCATCTGCAGGGCTCGAGGACCGGGGGGTGGGGTCGTGATCCACGGTGCGGGGCCAATCCAGTCATCTTGCCGCGTTTTTCGCCTGATCGAATGGTGAAGCGTCAACATTTTTCAAACCCCCCAATACGCCTTATCGACAGCCTCATGTCGCCATCTATTGAACTATAGGATCCCATGACGCTGTGTTTCTGTATGGATTTCTTTTTTTCTTGCCCACCGGTTCAAGCGACCTGATCGAAGTCTGTTCGGCTTGCCGTTTGATCTTTATTCCGGTCATTGAGGCCAGAAATCGATACGCTATCGAATGTTTTACGTGTATATGCGGTGGCGGAAGACACGTACGTCTTATGCGGCTTGATCTGCGTGCTGACGCACCAGGAGATGAGGCGTCATCGGTTGCCCACCTTGAAGATCACTCTATTGAATTATTCGCCGCTCACAGGGCCAAGACAAGCTGAACCTGTAAAACGACCCATAAACAAATAGAGTTGAGGGATCGGTCTCAATGCCGTAACATCTCCCTTGAATGGGAAGCGGGTTAGCTGCGTCAAGCCCACCTGCTAAACACGACCCGACATGGAGGGAGCGTTCCGTGTTACACGAGCTGTTTCAACATCAGGCCGAACTGAACCGACGCATCGGATTCGATCCGAATGAGTTACGAGATAACTTCGATCCCCAGGTAGCCGGCGAATGGCTCAATAACTACCTTGCCGCCATGAGCAACGAACTCGAGGAACTTCGTGACTGCATGTACTGGAAACACTGGTGCAAGGAGGCCAAAGAAGGAAAACGTTTCCACCTCCATGACCTACAGAATGCCCGCGTCGAAGTGATCGACATGCTCTTCTTCTGGATCAGCCTCGCCCAATGCGTGGGCCTCGATGCGGATGGCGTCATGGAACTCTACCGTCAGAAGCTCGAAGTCAACCACCAACGCCAACACAATGGCTATTCCATGTCAAACAAGGATGAGTCGGACAACAAATCGATTGGTTTGAAGAACGGCCAATAAGACAGACGCCAGACACGACAAGCATCAGACACCGAGACGCCCGGCTTCAGACACAAACGACTTCCGTAACCTCGGGGACCTTGGCTTTGAGGTTCCGCTCGACCCCGAACTTGAGCGTCATGGCTGCGGACGGACATCCAACGCAAGCACCGCGAAGTTGAACTTGTACCACACCTTGTTCATCCATATCGACAAATTCGATATCGCCACCGTCACTCTGAATCGCCGGCCGAATTTGGTCAATAATCGCGATGACGCGGTCACGTACCGAATCGCCGCTTTGCTCTGATGGTTCCGACATGGTCGCACCTCCTGTAAGTCTCATGCGCCAGGTTGCCACAACGAATAGCCAACCCATAGCGGGCGGACCGTTCACCACTTGGATGTCTGAGTATAGCAACCGCCTAAACGGGCGACAAGCAAGCGCCCGTTCGCCTGATATCGTAAATCGCTCCGATCACTCGGCACGCCGGCATTCTGCAATATTGGACCGATAGATGCTCGTGCAGCACCGACTGGACACCACACAAAACGTTCATTGCCTTTGCGAACTAGTCTCGCGTCAAAACAGCCGTGGCCCACGTACTGGGATCAATATGCCACGACAGGTCATCACCGACCGTGAGGTACTGCTGCCCCAGCTCGACATCTTCGAGCATCGTGTAAATACCCATCCGACGATGTTCGCCCGGATCAAACCCCGCCAACGCCTCAGCAGGAATCTGCGCTTCCATGGCATACCCCGTTGCCGTTCGGCTACCAGCCATTCGAATCACGCCCGGCGAAACCAGCGGCGCGTTCTCCGTCGCCCGATGAATTCGTGCTGAGCCCGCCACCGGCATCTTACCGTTCTTTCCACCCCCCGCCGGCAAAAAATAAAACTGCTGGCAATAGCGGGAAGCACGCTTGATATCACGTGTATCGCGCATGTCAACCATCAGCCGAAAGTTATCGCCCTTCCAGAACTGCTTCGTGTCACAACGAAAGGGTAGCCTCCGCCCTACAACACTGCAGGCCACGAACAAGCCGGTCTCGTTCCATGCGAGCCAGATTTGACCAAAGGACCTCGCACCATCAAGATTGCCGAAGTCGGGAAGCCGATACGCCTCCGGCCAGTCGCTAACATCACCGTTGAGCGTCACGCTCGACCGATACCGCAACGGAAACTCGAAACGAAACAGAAATCGATTCGGCACTAGCGCCGTCATCGCGAGCTCCTCAAAAACAACAGGCCGACAAATCCATCAGCGTCCATCTGGTCCTCCGTTCGCCGTCAGGACAACAAGCGACTCGCGGACAAGTCTCTCGAATTGAACGGCATCACACTGGGCGATTTTTTGAACCCAAAACTGGACTTGATCGACGTGGCCTCGCATGTGACGAATATGGACGTCGAGTCCGAGACGCTCCACGAGCGCCGGTGTAAACTGTCCGCGACCGCACTGCACTTCGACGCGTACCCCATACGCTTGGTTCGTGATGAGCCGAGCCCATACGCCGGGAACATTCGGATGGCTCAAAACAACCATCACCTTCCGCGTCCAATCCTCCGCAATCGCTGGATCGATCTTCTTGAAACGCCCCAACAACTCAACGATCAACGAGCCCTTCCAGAGCTTCTGATCACTCTTGGTAATCATCTGTTGCGACAAATGCCAAGATCGACCATTGACCTTCCAAGGTTGCCGTAACGCCACATCCTCGGCCATTCGCCGTACGAGCCGTTGATACGCTTTGACCGCGAGCTTGACGAACTGTCGGCAACCTGGCGTCGCGATTTCCTTCTTACTATGAACCAAGATGCGAATGTCGTCCGTATGCAGTCCGGAATGGCGAACGGTAACACGAGGATCCCGGCCGTAAACCGGTATCTCATCACAGTCATCCAGCACGCGCAACGGAATCAATCGGCGAACCTCAGCAACACTAAACGCACGAACGGGAACCCGAAACGTCGCATCAAGCAACCACGCCCCGCCCGTGCGTGCATGCAAAAACCAAGGTGTCTCGCTTCCCGGCATCTTGATTTCCACACGACTGCGATGATTGTAATTCGTCAACGCGAATTTGCGCTTGCCCACCGTCTCGATTTCGTCGATCAGCCATTCGAGCGCTTCGCCCTCCCATCGCACTTTCTCCCCGCGATGACCGACACGATCGCGCGTGTGCCACCGCCGGCCATCTGCCTCCCAAGGCATTCGCGCGTCTCCGACCTCTTCAAGTACCAGTGACTCATTTTCCGTCACTTCGGCCCGATCAGGATCGAACACCTCGCGGCGTGTACGAGGCTCCCGCTCGAGAAGATCCGCCAGAATCTTCCCTGTATGCGACTGCTTGTTCATCGCAATCTTTTCGGGGGGACCTTCCGTCACGATGTCGCCGCCGCCCTCGCCACCTTCCGGGCCCAAATCAACAATCCAGTCGCCGGTCTTGATCACGTCGAGGTTATGCTCGATACAGATCACCGTGTTGCCCAGATCGCAGAAACGATGAAGAACATTGAGCAATTTGCGTAAATCATCAAAGTGCAACCCCGTGGTCGGCTCGTCCAAAAGGTACAGTGTTTTCCCCGTGCTCGGCCGACCCAACTCCGCCGCCAGTTTCACACGCTGCGCTTCGCCGCCGGAAAGGGTGGGTGCCGGCTGACCAAGCTGAAGGTAACCCAAGCCCACGTCCACCAATGTCTGCAACATGCGTTTGATCTTGAGCACATTGGCGAAGTGATCACGCGCTTCCGCGATCCGCATGGACAGAACATCAGCGATGTTTTTACCCTTGTACGCCACTTCCAGCGTTTCCGCCTTGTAACGTGTGCCATTGCAGGTCTCACAGGTTACCCAAACGTCAGGCAGAAAATGCATTTCAATGCAGCGTTGACCATTGCCCTCACAGACTTCGCATCGGCCGCCGGAACGATTGAAACTGAATCGGTTGATGTTGTAGCCGCGAACCTTCGACTCCGGCAAACGAGCGAACAACTCGCGAATCAAATCAAAAACGCCCGTATATGTCGCCGGGTTACTGGTTGGCGAGTTACCAATAGGCGATTGATCCACGTTAATCACTTTATCGATGAACTCCACGCCACGAATCTCATCGTGTCCACCCGCTTCGACACTGGCACGATGAATCCGTTTGGCCAACGCCGCATGAAGCACATCATTGACCAATGAACTCTTGCCGCTACCGGACACCCCCGTGACCACCACAAAACAACCCAGCGGAATCGAAACGTCGATGTTACGCAGGTTGTTGTGGCGAGCACCGATGATATCCAGGAATTGGCCGTTCCCCTTCCGCCGTTCAGCAGGAATAGGAATGACTTCTTTGCGTGCCAGATATCGGCCCGTCAGCGATGCACCGATTCGCTTGAGCTTGGCAGGTGACGATGTCGCGACAATCTGTCCTCCGTCAGCGCCGGCACCCGGACCGAAGTCCAACACGTGGTCAGATTGCGTAATAACTTCGCGATCATGCTCCACCACCAGGAGGGTGTTGCCAAGATCACGAAGATGTTTGAGGGCGGCCAGCAGTCGGCTCGTGTCGCGAGGATGCAGACCGATGGTGGGCTCATCCAATACATACAATACGCCCGTCAGTCCACTGCCGATCTGTGACGCCAACCGGATGCGTTGCGACTCCCCGCCCGACAGCGTCGGTGCCGACCGATGCAACGTCACGTAATCCAGTCCCACATCCACGAGAAACTTAAGCCGATTGCGAACTTCGACCAGCAACTCACCGGCAACTTTTTTCTCACGGGGATCGAGACGAAGCTTCTCAAAAAACGCTAACGCCTGATCGAGAGGCAACCGACACACATCGACGATCGTCTTACCGCCCACGCGGACTGCGGCCGACTCAGGCCGAAGTCGACTGCCGCCGCACCGCTGACACGAAATTTCCGTGGTCAAATGACTGAGTCGTCGGCGATATTCCCAACTCGAACGTGTGGCTTCATCGATGGCGGGATAAAAACCCTTCCATTGGAATCGAATCCCGTCGCCCCGTTCAAACCAATGTCCGCCTGTCCCGTAGAGAATCCCCAGCCGAGCGGATTCGGGAACCTCATGCCATGGCGTGTCGAGGCCGATACCAAAATAGTCCGCCACAAGCGACATCATCTTCGTCAACGCAGTGTTGTTTTTGAACTCCTCCCAACCGGCAATCGCGCCGTCACGGATGGACTTTCGCGGGTGCGTGACAATGATGTCTTGGCTGGCGCCTTGCTGTGTACCCAACCCTTCACACGCCTCACACCAACCCAATCGCGTGTTAAACGAGAAATGGTGTGGCGTGAGTTCATCGTAACTTGTGCCGCACTGCACACAGGACCGATGCTGCGAAAAACGCAACTCTTCACCACCATCAACCGGCGCCAACGACATCCAACCGTCGCCAATCGACAACGTCAGTTCAACACTGTCGGCAATCCGTGATCGCTGTTGTTGGCGAATAATGACCCGATCGACCACTAACTCGATGGTGTGCTTGGCACGCCGATCCAATACCGGTGGGTCAGCCAGCTCATGCACAACCCCATCCACGCGGACGCGGGCAAAACCATTCTCTCTTTCCCGGCTGAATAAATCCGCGTAATCCTCGCTGCCGGCACGTTCAATTGGCGCCAGCATCAGCAAGCGTGTCCCTTCAGGCAACGCCAAAACGCGATCGACAATCTCGTCGCTGGTCTGCGTTCCGATCGGAACATCACATTTAGGACAATAAGGAACGCCAATCCGCGCCCACAACACACGCACATAATCATGGATTTCGGTGACCGTCCCGACGGTCGATCGCGGCGAACGACTCGTCGTTTTCTGTTCGATGCTGATCGCCGGCGACAATCCTTCGACGCGTTCGACTTTCGGCTTGGCCACTTGACCGAGAAATTGGCGCGCGTACGCACTGAGCGACTCGACATACCGCCGTTGGCCTTCCGCATAAACCGTATCCAGGGCAAAACTACTCTTACCGCTGCCGGAAACACCACTGCAAACCGTCATCTTGCCGCGCGGAAAACGGACATCGATATCCTTGAGGTTATGCTGCCCAGCGCCAATAACGGCAACCTCGGTCAATTCGCCATTACCGCCCCTGGCTTGGGCCAACCGTTTGGAACGCTTTGCGATCGATTTTCGTTTCGCTGCCCCTGTGGCATATAGCATGTGATGCCCATCAAACAACGCGCGCAATGCTTGGCCGGTATAGGAGGCTTCACAAGCAGCTACCTCTTCCGGCGTGCCCTCCACGACAATGTAACCGCCCGTGTCACCCCCCTCAGGCCCAAGATCAATCACCCAGTCGGCTGTCTTGATCACGTCCAGGTTATGCTCAATCACCACGACCGTGTTACCGCTTTCGACAAAACCATGCAGCACTTCGAGCAGTCGGCGGATGTCCTCAAAGTGCAAACCGGTCGTCGGCTCGTCGAGAATGTAAAGCGTCCGCCCCGTACTACGCTTGACCAGCTCACGAGCCAGCTTGATCCGTTGAGCCTCGCCGCCCGACAACGTCGTCGAAGACTGACCGAGCTTTATGTAATCGAGTCCGACATCGTGCAGCGTACCCAACATGGCCGCAATCTTGGGAATGTTGGCGAAATGCTGGAGCGCTTCCTGAACGTCCATCTCCAAAACGTCGGCGATGTTCTTGCCGCGGTAATGAATCTGCAATGTTTCATGGTTGAAACGGTGCCCCTTGCAAACCGGGCAAGCAACCCAGATGTCCGCGAGGAACTCCATGTCGATTCGATTCGCGCCGTTACCTTCGCAAGCGTCGCACCGTCCGCCACCGGACTTGCCGCTTGGCACATTGAAGCTAAATCGGCCCGGCCGGTAACCTCGAACTTTGGCGTCAGGCAGCTTCGCGAAATGATCGCGGACCAGGTCGAAGACTTTGATATACGTCGCCGGGTTACTCCGCGGCGTTCGCCCAATCGGCTTCTGGTCGATATCAATCACCTTGTCGAGGTATTGAAGACCCTCAATCGCCTCATGGGCGCCAGGTGTGACTTTCTCGGCCAGGTTAAGATCCTTCGACAACTGCTCGCGTAAAATATCAACGACAAGCGAACTCTTACCACTCCCCGAAACGCCCGTCACGCAGATGAACCGGCCCAAGGGAAAGTGCACGTCGAGGTTTTTGAGGTTGTTATGGCTTGCACCGCGCACGGTAAGCCAATGCAACTTCTCATGGCTGACTTGCTGCGAATCTGTGCTTTTTGTCTTGCGTTGCTTACTCAATGGATTCTCGTCAGTCCGCAAATAGTGTCATAGCCTGCAAATCGAACCCTCCTGCCGCACACAACAAGACATCCTCTTTCTAACGCCCTTTCTTTCGACTCGTGCGTCGCGCTTTCTGGGGAATCGATTTCCGATCGACCGGTCGCCGTTGTTTCGGAATCGCGATTTCGCGTTTTCCCGCCAAGTAGGCGCCCGTCACCGAATCAGGCATCCGAGCAATCTGGTCGATCGTACCAACACCCACCAGGTGCCCGCCTCGAACACCCGGCCCCGGACCGAAATCAACGATCAAATCCGCCTCGCGCATCGTTTCCTCGTCATGCTCGACGACAATCACCGTGTTCCCCATATCCCGCAGCCGCTGAAGGCTTGCCAGCAAACGCTTGTTGTCACGCGAATGTAAACCGATCGACGGCTCATCCAACACATACAACACACCCACCAGACCGCTACCGATCTGGCCCGCCAAGCGAATCCGTTGGGACTCACCGCCGGACAACGTCGGCGCCGTTCGATCCAACGTCAGGTAATCGAGCCCCACATTCGACATGAATTCCAGGCGGGCACGCACTTCTTTCAGGACTTCGGACGCGATGATGCTCTCAGTGGTATCCAGTTTGAGCGAGCCGAAGAAGTGCGTCGCCTCAACCACCGACAACGCACACACCTGATGTAACGCCAAGTCGCCGATGCGAACCGCCCGGGCCTGACCATTGAGTCGGGCGCCGCCGCAATCCGCACACGGCTTCACCCGCATGAACTTCTCATAGAAAGAGCGAATAAAACCCACTTTGGCTTGACGATACTTGTTCTTCAAGTCGGCAACCACACCTTCGAACGTACCGCCATGCTTCCAGACACGACCGGCATACCGCCATTCATAAGTAATGTGTTCGTCACCGGTGCCGTAAAGCAACGCGTCCCGGCCCTTCGCTGGCAATTTCTTCCAAGACAAACCAATATCGAATCCCACGTACCGGGCGACCCCTTCGTAGATATGCCGACGCCATCGGCCCGGCTTCGTACGCATGGCAGCAACACAAGGAGCGTAAAACGGCAACGACGGATTAGGCACAAGCAACTCGGGGTCGAAATCGTGCGTCGTACCCATACCATCGCAACCAAGACACATACCGGTCGGCGAATTAAAGCTAAAAAGCTGCGGCGAAGGCGCATCGAAACCCATCCCACAACTCGAACAGGCATACTTGGATGACAATAGCGTTTCACCCGTCGATTCACGGCCGCGCCTTGGGGTGCGCCGCGAAGAACCCGACGTGTCAGATACCTCATCGACCGGCGCCACAATCACGGTACCATCACTGAGTCCAAGCGCATTTTCCACCGCTTCAGCCAACCGGGCACGAATGTGTTCCTTGAGCACCAAGCGATCAATCACGACCTCGATGTCATGACGGTTGTGCCGACCCAGTCGTGGTGCCTCATCGAGATGCACAACTTGCCCATCGATCCGCGCACGCACGTAACCACGTCGGCGAAGATCCTCCAGCAGCTCCACGTGCTCGCCCTTTTGGCCGCGGACGATCGGCGCCAAGATCAGGATCTTGGAATCGTCCGGAAGGGAAAGAATTTGCCCCACGATCGATTCGGACGTTTGCGCCGTGATGCGACGACCGCATTGCGGGCAATGCTGCCGACCGACACGGGCGAAAAGTACACGCAAAAAATCATAGATCCCCGTAACCGTCCCCACCGTGCTCCGAGGATTCCAGCCGGTCGCTTTTTGCTGAATCGCCACCGAAGGACTCAAGCCGACAATTTGATCCACATCGGGTTTGGCAAGCGTCCCAAGAAATTGTCGAGCGTAGGCGCTCAGCGATTCAATATATCGCCGCTGCCCCTCAGCATAGAGCGTATCAAACGCCAGCGAACTCTTCCCGCTGCCCGAGACGCCGGTAAAGCAAATCAAGCGATTCCGCGGCAACTCCAGCGAGACGCCCTGCAAGTTGTGTTCACGTGCACCGCGTATTCCAATGACAGGCGAGTCCATCGCAGCCACCCTCTCAATGCCCGAGCCCCCGACCATTCGGCCGCAACTCATGGCAAGTTGAAAGCAATCTCGCATTGTAGCTCGACGTGGAGCACCGCAAAAGGCCCGGTTTCGAGCCCGCACGCCACTGCCGCTGACGGGGCGTTCAGCTACCACGGCTAACCACCTTCCCCGGCTCGTGTCTATCTTGTTAGTCTGACGCTGCCGCGAAAGACAACCACACTGAAGGGACGGTGAATCATGTTTCAACTGCGAAAATACATTGTCCCCGTTCTGCTGGTTTTCTCACTGAGCGTGCTAGCGGGTGCCGATGTCGAGTGCGACTTCGAAGATGGTGAGTTCGAATGGGATTTCCCCAGCTTCCATCACCACGACGACCATTATGACTACTACTATGAAGAAGAGTTTTATTACGACTCGGACCCCTGGGGCTGGTTCTGGTGATGGGCATGACGCTTGGGCACCCCAGGCCTCGTCATCAACCCATGGACGATAAGAAGATCTTCAGCCATCCACGCTGAGGCGACTGAGTGCTTGAGCCTCGTCTTACCAAGCCACACTGCAATACCCCCATCCGCACGGATCCACACACACTTCACTCACGATCGTTGCATGGGGGTATAAATAAGAACCGGACCCAAAAATGAACTTGTCTCAAACCGTCTTCGTATCTAAACTTATGGTGTAGGGTGGGTGCGGTGTGAAGCGGCTCTCAAAAACTATGGGCGAGAGTCGGCGAGCACTGGGACGCTCTACCGCGAAGGTACGTAACTGCTTCGCGCGGGTCCCGTAACGACGGTTACCGGACGGGGCTAAGCCCGATCGTGCTATCAAAAAGTCGGTCGGGAGTTCGCCCAGTGAAGGGAGGTGATCTGTGGAATTAGGTGACATTATACGGTGGCTGTTGTAAGTGCAGCTAACGTGGCTGCACGTGCAGCAGCCAAAAACAGTTAGGGCCCGTCGGTGGACTGCAAACCATCGACGGGCCGTTTCTTTGAACGACACGTACCTTTATAGAAAACACCTTTCCCGCGCATAGAATCCCTCGCGTGCCCCAAACAACGCTCGCGAAACTGTCACGCAAAATCAATTAACCAACGATCACTTCTGACCGCTCGGCATCACAGACTTCGCAGCCTTAGCAATCTCATACGCTGATTGAGCCGCGTCAATCTGTTGCTTCAGGTCTCCCGGCAACATGCCTTTCATACCCTGCAGCTTCGACAACAAGGACTCTGACTCAGCCAGACGACCTGCTTCCGTAGCCGTGGTAGCCTTCTTCAACAAAGAATTCGCTTCCGCAATCTTGTCAGGAGTCGCTTGAGGAGTTGGCGTCTCCGTCGGCCGGGGTGATGCGACCGCTTCTGTAGGCTCGCCCCACGAATGGGTTTCAAGACTGGCCACTTCCGTCGACTTGAGAATCTTACCTGTAGCGATCTCAATCTCGACGCTCTGAATCTTGTCACCCACCATGCAGTGCACTTCCACAAAAGAGGCACCTTCATGCATATGAACCGCAGCCCGTACCGCCGTTCCTTTCGTCTTGATTTCCGCCAACGTCGTAGCCGCTGCCAGCGTCATCTTGCTTTGCGCCAGCACACTCGCCTGGTCTTTGCCGCTGGCTGAACACTTCCCACAACTGGCATAAACGGGCAGCACAACCCCAACGGTAACGAGCACGCCAACCAGTCCCGCCAGCCATGGATGAGCTTTGAGAATTCGCATCATGAGATGAGTCTCCTTACACTTCGCGATGGCATGAAAACATCGCGCGTACATTCTTATTTGGGCCATGGCCCCGCGCCAACGCCCTTATTTCCTGCGCGCAGTCTCTCACGTCCCACAGCACAACCCAAGCAGGACAGGAATTCCAAGTGGACTATAGCGCCCCGCTCTGCGTTGGCCAGTGGATGCTAACAAAAATGTCTTCGGGGGAAGCGAACAAAACGTCCGTAAGGGTCAGCTCGTGGCACACCATCGATTGTACTACAAGCATCGTTCGCGGCATGCGGTACGGCCACACTTCATAGGGACGCAAGCCAAATTGCACCAGGTGTGGCCCTAATGCCTCCGCGCCGGCACAACCGCAAGATTCACCGTCTACGTCGAGATGACAGTCAACTACACCCAAACGGGGAAAAGCCTAAACGAATAGGCTCGTACAGCCGCGTTTAACTCATGCCGAAATGTTGTCCCACTCGATGCCGAGGCGTCGGATCGCGTAACCGACCTCCTTGAGACAATCACCATACACCATCATCCAATGAAAGCCTCCCATATCCCGAGCCAAACGCTCCCAATCCCCCTCGATGGCAACATCAATCTGTGACCTGCAAATCGAGTGGAAGGGGTGGTCGAGAATCTTCCCTTTTGCACCGATCCACTTCTGACCGGAGAACTCCGGCACCACCATGGTCACCTCTTGTCCCTTGGCCATGTTAACCTTGGGGGCGGCACCATAGTCCGATTCGAAATGCGTATAAATCTTCGTTGGCTCGTAGTCCTTGCCGTTCATCTTGCGCGGCGCCGTACAATGAGCGAGCGTCACGATGCCATGGTGCGGCCACGTGGGATCGTTGAGGAAGGTTGGCAATCCCGTGATGTGATGCATCAGAATACCCGACGGAATGACGGCAAAATCCGATTCACAAAAAGCGAGGTAGCCTTCGTCATTCAGTAAACTCAGAGGCAAGCAGGCAGACGTTTTCGACACCGGCATAACCGTCTTCATGCAACTACAAATCGTCATCGCCGTGGCATCGTTCTCGCGCATCAAGTCTTTGAGAACGCGATAAAGCAAAAAAGCATTATCCACAAATGTTCGATCGGTATGAAGTGTAACATTCGATTGGCCCAAATACTGCTCACTCTGACGAACGGCTTCCGCGACAGCTTTAGGATCTTCACGTAGTCGTTTGATTCGTTTTTCCAAGTCGCCGTAAGACACCGTGACAATATCAAGTTTCCATGTCTCGCGTGCGAGCTTCGGCGATATCTTGGCGGCCACAGTCCCCCAACCCTTGGCGCCCCCGATGGCAATAATCCGCTGCCCCAACGTCTTGCGCAACCCAACCAAGCCGCGAAACCGCCACGCTAAATCGCTATAGTCATCAACAACGACGTCCTGGACGTCAATATGCTTATGAATATTCTTGTCGGAGCGGTTGCGCAGAAAGATGGGATGCAACGTCTCATAATGAAGCGAAATCGGCCCGGACTTATGACGCAAAAAGAAGAGAACCGGCTTATCGTCAGGAACTAGTTCGTTCAAGACATAGGCGCCGGCGGCGTACACAAGCATAACATCGCAAACGCTGCCTTTGACCTTCGCCGCCTCTTCCTTGGTGGACACTTTGGCAAGCGGAAGAAGCCGGAGCGGAAGGTGATTCGATGCGACCAACTGCTTGAGTTCCTTCTCGATACGCTTCACTTCATCCGCCAGGTCCTCGACCGTCTGTAAATCACCCCAGTGTCGCCAACTCTGCTGCTCTTGACGCACAGGGATCTCATACGTCAAAACCGGCTGTACGATAAGCTCCTTCGTCGGCTTGATAACTCGACGTGCCTGGGAGGGGTTCTCATCGGCCCGCGAGGATTCACTCGTCATGGCCCACGCTCCGACAGCCGCCGTCCCCATCCCGACAATCAAATTCCGCCGCGAAAAGGACGTCCGGGCAGCGAGTTCCTGGACAACGCGTTTGACAGGGGATGAACAACAAGGACAACCGCCTTTGCCCTCTGTCGCTGCATTAAGGTCATGCGCCATTTGTAGATTCTCCGTAAAGGAAAGCGTACTGACTCTATTTCAAAGACAGGAAACCTCGCTCCAACACACCCGTCCCCAGATGTGCAAATCAGCAAAACCGCAGCAAATCCAGTATAGCCTAAATCGGAAGGATGTAAAGCAAAATCGCGACCCAATCATTCGGTGTTCATCACGGTGACGACGTCGAACAGGTTCCACCGGTTGGCCGCACAGACGCTACAGACTCCGCTGCCGTGGACGATTGCAACAACACAACAACAAAGCCCAGTGACGCAGCAACGAATACCAGCACGACCCGCAATAAACTGCCGTAGCTGACAAAATCCTCACCGCACCCACTGAAGCACCCACAGCCGATGGGCAAGCCCCGCCCTAAAACAGAAGCTTGGGCAAACGCGAAGATCCCCAGCAAAACAGTGCTGGCCAACAACGCACCGCTCACAAACAACCCTGATATCAAACACAGGCCGACAAACAGTCCGAGCCAAGGGAGTCCCATCGCGATGAGCATACCCAGCCCGATGTTAAACAGTTCGTATTCGTAAATATTCCCCAAAAAATCGTACGGTTGCCGGATCTTGGGAATGCTACTCCATAGGAAAAGGCAACCCAGTCCCAATCGCACGAGCAAGACGTAGGTACGAAACCATTGCGATCGCTTCATTCCGCCCAAAGAATTGGCGGTACTTCGTTCATGTATCATTATCAGCACTCCACTCGCCCCACCCCCCCTTAAAGATGGAGATATCGGAAAAACCGTCCGCCATCAGCTTCTTGGTGACCTCCTCAGCGAACTTGCAGCCCGCACTCTGGCAATAAATCACGAGGTGCGAGTCCTTCGATACACCGTTCAGAACCTTACCACGCTCGTCGTCGCTGGCATTGACAGGAACATTGATCGCCCCGGCCAGATGCCCCGCTTTGAAATCGCGGGCATATCGAGCATCAATGAAGACTGTTTCCGTATTCAACAGTTCCGCAACTTCTTCTTTGTTCACATGCGGCAACAAGCTACCCACATGAGCCCGTACAACTGAGGTCGTCGCGTTCCCGTGGGCCAGAAATCCTTCATCATTCGCAAAATGATAGATAAAACCCGCCAACAAACCCAAAACCGTCAATCCAGCACACTGTGACAACGCCAAAACAAACCGTCGCCGCCGAGACATACCAGCCCAATAAGCGATCCAACGTCGTCGGCCGTAGTGCAGCACGAGGATAACCGCCACAACGATCGCCACATAAGTCATGAATCGCCTTCGTCCCGGTGCAAGGAAAGCATTCGCATCGACCGGACTGGCCGATACGATCAAACCCACGCCAGCCCATCGTTGCGCCAACTCATGAAACGGTACAAGTCCCGGCGGATTCGGCGGATCATACAACTTCGCTTGGCCATCCTTTGTGCCGACGAACAACTCATAGTGCTTATAGTCTTTTTGATCCGCGGATGTCTTGACATGCAAGATAACCAGATAAGGCGAGTGGCGAAGCTCTTGGCTCGTCAAGTTACTAAGGACTCGTAAACGAATAATATTTCATCCTCATTGGCGTGGGTTTATCGTGTAATTCCATTGTGGACACACCGTGTGTCTTCGCATATTGAGCGTGTTCATCTCGGCATCACTCACACGGATACCGGTTCGGTAGGTTTTGCGAGTCAAGCGAGCACACACTTTCAAGCCTGCCTTCGTTACGGTTGTTCGGATAAGTCGCAACAACAACTCCCGGCTCCGCAAGGGAATGCCTGACCAGTGGCAGCTTATTGGGCCGAAAAGCCGATGTTCCACCGGATTCTATTTCGACGCGCCGCTTGGAAAATGGCATACCGTGACCTTGAGGCCGAAAGCGTCCGCGATCTTTTCCTGGAGCCGTTTCTTGAAATGCCGGGGACGATAACCGTTGCTGCCACCGGCGTCGGCCAGGACAAGCAGTTCGCGCCCCGCACCGTAATGCTTCTGGCCGTAAGCAAGCCACCATTGCCTGATGGAATCGACGGCAAACTGCGGCGTGTCGGACGAGATGCCAACATGGACGAATGCGTGATTTCGGCCCACATCGTATACACCATACGGGGCCGCCTTGCACAAGGCATCTTGCGGAAAATCGTGTGCATTCACTTCGATCGGCTCTTGGGTCCATGTTCGACCCGGATTCTTGAAATCGCCAATCAGCTCTTTGTTTTTCGTATCGATGCTGATCACGGGAAGACCACGCCGGAGGAATCGCTCTTTTTGCTTTTGAATGTAGCGGAACTGGCCGTCGCGATCGGGATGGGGAGGACCCGTAAAACGTTTGCGATTCGCCTTCAAGCTCAGTCCAGTTTTTTTAGCAACCGAATCACGGTCACATGTGAAACATCATGGCCGAGCTTCTTCATTGCACCAGCCAACTTGCGACTCGATCGGTTGACCCAGCGGTCGGCGGAAGATGGATCACCGGCTGTTTCGTTTTCCACCAACTGTTTGAGATCGTCGAGGACTTCCGGACGCTCTTGCTCGATCCGTTTTCGTCCACCACCTGGGCGCCTCGTCCGCTCGCAATCCCAGTCAACCTGACCCTCCTCTAACTCCCGTCGGGCCTTGCATATCGTCGGCTGCGAAAGACCGGAAATCTCACCGGCGATCTTCATGCCGCCATAACCCAGTTGCATCGCCAACGTGGCCGCATGCCACCGACGAAGGTTCTCCGGCATTTTCGCCAGCAGCTTCCGGAACGTTCGCCTCCACACCTTGCTTTGAACCGAACGTTTCAACTCATCCCCTTGGGGAACGAACGTCTTATGCTTCCGTGCGTAACTCATACGACCCGTATCGACAATCGCAAGGACAAAACGTTAATATTTTACAAGTCC
>Ga0180433_10001972_pt1 | contig 33168 bp, 36 predicted proteins | sample SS_ome_8_FD_132980 | JGI IMG/M metagenome (GOLD analysis project Ga0180433, IMG submission 132980) | Hypersaline lake sediment archaeal communities from the Salton Sea, California, USA - SS_1_D_1 metaG | ecosystem: Environmental > Aquatic > Non-marine Saline and Alkaline > Hypersaline >...
GTTCTACCCCTTTTTGAACCATAGCCTCATAACTTGTAAGATTTAACCCAACCATATTTTGAAATTTAGCAATAAAATCTTGTATAAAATTTCTTGATACTACTTTAGTTATTGTTACTTGTTTTAACATGTGAAATCACCTATCTTTGTTTGTCAAAACCCAAGCTCTTCTTCTAACTGCTCAACCGTGACCTTAAACCCCCAGTCATCCTTAACCTTCAACTTCTTAATAGCTTTAGTGACTTTCTGTTTATACTTATCTTTACCTTTACTATAAGCAGTATTCCACGCTGTAATCACATCCTCATACCTGTAAGGGCTATCTTCCCCTTGAACATTACAAAAATACTCTTCAAACCATTTATTAAAACCCGCTTTATCAATCATCAACAATCACCCTTTCTCCTTTTCTTGAGGTATCTATTTTACTTTGTGGAGTTGTAACTAACATATCCATTATTGTTTCCTCCTTGTCTCTTGAAAACTCTCATTCTCTTAAAAGAAGCATGCCTGAAAAATTTATGAAACGAATCAATGAAATCAATATACATTCCCACCTTCTTCGTGTCAGTCTTTCTCATCACTCTTCCGATTGTCTGAATACTTCGAACATCACTGCTATTTGCCGCAGCGTTGATTAAGATATCCATGCTTGGGATGTTAATACCTTCTCCGAAAACTTGAATGGATCCAATAAGTTTATCTATATCTCCTTTATTGAACTTATCTAACAAATCGTTCCTTTCACTTATCGGTGTATCCCCATATATGAAATCACAACCTATCATATCAGATAATATCTTTCCATGATCCACAGCCTTTGTAACAATCAATATTTTTTTGTCTTTATATTTATTTACTAAGTCACATATCATCGCATTTCTCATATTATTTTCTACAATAAATTCTTTGTATAAACTATGATACTGCTCCGTCTCATTTATCAATCCTGTCTTTGCCCTCTCATTCATCAATATTATCTCATTTTCAGGAACATCATACTCAATAAAATTTATGATAGTATCAGCAAGATAATCCTTATCAATAAGTTCCATCGCTCCTATTTTTATAACAACATCGCCAAGCATAGCCGTCATGTTCATATCTTTTTCATCTGTTCGAAATGTTGTAGCAGATAATCCTATTCTATATTTCGTATTTTTCAATCTATAAGATAATTTTCTATATGATAAGCTTGCGCTTCCGTGGCATTCGTCAATTACACACATTCCGATAGAAGATAGATAACTGTCAAAACTCTTTATATTCTTATTAATAGTCTGTATCAATCCAACAGTAATAAATTTCGGATTATTTATTCCCATGCCTATCATTCCTATATCGACACCTAACATATTTTCCAGTTCTTTTTTAGTCTGTACCGCCAAGCTCTTCTTGTTTACGATAAACAAAGTCTTCATGTTTATCCTTCTTATCAATTCTGCTGCACACAACGTCTTTCCCGATCCTGTTGGCAGCGATATCATCCCTATCTTCTCATTTATGATAGTTTCAACAGCCTCTTCCTGATAAGGTCTCAACTCTTTTCCTATAATCTTATCGGGCATATCTATTTTTTCTTTATTGAAATTTCTCATATCTTCTGTCATCACTGTAACATCAATTTTCTTATATTCAATATAATCTTTCAATGTCTTTATCAATTGCTTATAGAAACCGATAGGCAATCTTTTTTGTCTCTCATTCCAGAAACATACTGTCGTATTCGCCATGTGATTTCTCTTTTTGATGAAATATGCATTTTTCAGTTCATAAGAAAACTTCTTCTTGAGTCCTTTATTCAACAAATCATCGACATCAAAATTAAGATATACAAATGAATCCTTTATTGTCAAGAAAAATATATCCTTCTTATTCATGCACTTATCCTTATACGGACAGAAATAATAACACGATGAACACATCGGAGGTTCAATACCTTTTTCTTTTATATCCGTCATCTGCCTTTGAATGTTCTCATGCCACTTCTCAGCCCACGATAAATCATCGTCAATATATTCAATTGAAAGCTCGCTATTGTCTTTCAGATAATACACAACGCCTTTATTCGGCATCTCTCCGAACTTCCTCTTATACAACCACCCATAATATTTCAGTTGCATAAGATATTCTTCTTCATTATCTTTAGATCTTGTGGATGATTTCCAATCATATATCTCTTTTTTATTGCTATCAATACCGTCCAGATAACCGACAACATCAAAAAAGAATATCTTCATCTCGCAACTAGTTATCGACAATTTTTTATCAATGCCATTCTTCACCATATTCCAATAATTTTCCTTCAACGAACACAGTTTTGTATTATCTAATTTATACTGTTCCCACAACTTATCAAATGCCTGCCTGAGTTCTTCTTCGCTCATATCAGTATTATCATAGTGCTTCTGAAGAGTCTTATGTATTGTTGTTCCGGCATGCATATAAGTCATGTCCACAAAAGTCTTTATCTTCTTGACATATGTATAATACCATGCTCTTGGACATTGATGAAACATGTTGTCTTGTGAAAAACTTGTTCTTAATGTTTTTTCTTCCATCTTTCTATCTCTGATTCATAACAGCTTTTGCATACGCTGTATAATCTGTACCCGGGCTCTTTCAAGCTAAAATACTTGCTCACATCTTCATGCATATTATCATTCTTATCCATATATAAAAAAGGAAGTTTCTTGAGATTTTCTTTCCCTACATTCTTTAAACACTTATCGCATTCATGACAACTATGAGACTTGTCATAACTCATTTTTCCAATCTCCTAATTTTTCTTTTGGATATGATATTTTATCAACTATAATAAAGAACTGCCGATAAGAAATAGAAATGACACAAGGGGGTGACAAGCCTTTTCTTATCGGCAGCAAATATTATATTTACAAAAACTTTTCAACAATGTTCTTCTTCACTTTATCCTTTGTCTCTGGATTCTCATATTCTACACTTTTAATCACTGCTTTTGGCTGAGAATTCAGAAAACTCAAAAATTCCCTGAGAGACACTTCATTAATGGTTTTTTCCTTATATTTAGAATATGTCGCCATCAAGGCCGATGCCTGATTTACTCCATCTCGTGTGATCGACGGATGTGAATACTTTCCATCAGGTCTCTTAAAGACACGGACACCAGAATAATATTCCATCTGCACTTCTTTCCCGTCGCTATATGTCAATATAAACTGGCATCTTTTCTGTTCTTTCTTCTTATCACGAGTCTTATCCCATTCTAAATTTGATGGTGGTAAAAGAATCTCTGCTTTTGTTATTGTCACTTCCTTTCCACCCCAATCCTGTCTCGGTGGCGCTTTTGTGCGTTCTGGCGCAGACATATAATCATATGGCACGCCGGAAGCTCCACTAGAAATCAAATCCTCGCCTTCTTCGCCACTTTCTTGTGGCAACTCATCTTCAACGCTTTCTTCCATTTCTTCAAATTCGTTTGTCATTTGACATCCTCCATACATTTTTTATACATGATTTACCAAATCAATTTTTTAGAAAGTATAACTTATTTATATATTTTATTAAAGTACAAAATATATATTCTAACATATAGCTTGTACTACATTAAATATTATAGAGTATCCCAGCATTATTACAATAGCCAGACCAATAAACATCGTTATCATAAATATTATCGATGATGCGTCTAATCCGCCACCATCGAACATTTTTGTTATAAGAAAACCAGATCCAACCAGCACTATCAACATCATTAGACCGAAACCGACATATATCAACACTTGAGTAGTTCTGCATCCTTCTAATTCAATATCTATAACAAGATATAGATAATCTGGTATCCTATCGCCATCTATTATTAAATTATAATTATAATAACTTTCTCCAAATCTTGTTGCTGATAGATTATAAGACACGTTTGCTGCTGTTCCGCCATGATTATAATATTGAAGCATTAGTGTTGTTGACGATAACATTCCATTTGTAATAACATTATGAGTTGTTGTTGAATTTGTTACTGCTACAGTCATCCCTGTCACTGCTTGTGATGTTTCTACTCCTGTTGTTAGATATTTATTTAATATACTTGTCGCATCTACTGATATTAATCCTACATTAATATCGTCATCTGTTGATTCAACAACCGAATTATCTGATACATTTAATTCTTCTGTGACTCCTGAAACACTAGTATCAGTTATATTTATTCCAGTAACATTGAACATTGACATCCCAATACTTCCAGACGTACCATTTCCGACAATATTATTATTTTCAAATGACATGTTCCTTATTCCATTAGCTCTTATACCATAAAATAAAAAATCATTAATTATATTATCATTTATAACGACATTGTTTGCTACCTGATTCTCCCATGAAGATATTGCTGAATTACCCATAGTAAGTTTTATACCTCTGACGAAATCATGTACTTCATTGTTATATACAATACCTCCAATCTGAGAAATAAAAAATCCTTCACGACAAATAAAATCAAATATTGTGGCTGTTCCAGCATGTCTTTGTTCCGACGTCCATGACTATCACCTTTTTATATTCCAAAAGTATTGATATAAAAATCAACACTCCCTTCCATCTTTTCTACATCAAATGGATTTTTTATATTCCTCAACTCATCCAATCTTGCATCAACAAAATATTTCTTATTCCCTATTTTTATAATAGGCAATTGATTGTTTTTACTTTTTAAATCCCTTCCTATCATTTTTCTTAATGTTTTTTTGTATCTATTGTCTGTATCACCTTTGAATTATAAAACTGGCACCCATCAAATGGTGCCAGCATAATACTCTATCTCTTCTTCTTCCTTTTTCTCTTTGCCATTTATACCACCTATACTATTTTTTCATCGCTGCTTGACACACAGCGTAAGGGTTGTATTTTTTCTTGTTTTTTTTATTCTGTTTTATTATTGTTTTAACACATCTGTCAAACTTAGCTGGCATTGTTATCACCTTGAAAATACCCTATCTGTGTCTGTTCATCATTATCATCTACCCATATCCACTCAAAATTTTCCAAGTCGGGATTTGCCATTGCCACCTGGCTTATACTATCGTATCCTCCTTCTTTTGGATCAAATTTTACACTTTTTCCTGTTGTTTTATGTCTTGCCACTATTACAGGATGCGCGTCTTTGCTTATACTCTCAGGTTCAATTTTTCTATATACCCTTATCTGATGAAACGGATGCTGCCTATATTCCTCCCAATCTCCATGCCCTAAATTTATCAATTCATTATCTGGAACATCCACTTTCAAAACTATCCCATCGCCTTTCTTCTCCCCAAATAGACTTGCCACACTCTTATTAGCTGTCAAAAACACTGCTGGCTTTCCCCAATAATTCTCATATGGTTTTAATCCTTCTTTCTTTATCTTTTTATATTTCTCTTTTGACGTGCCGTGATAGAGGATGGCGTCTTCTCCATCATTATCCTGTAATATCTCTGAACTTTTTAATTTAACGCCGCTTTTCTTTATGTTGCCTTTTTCATCATATATATCATAATATATTTCTTTGGCTCCTATTGCATTTTTCATAAAATCTATTGTTTTTATTTGTTGTGTTGTTGGTTTTTGCCAATCTTCAATTGATATTGCAATTGCCTTGTTTTGTGGCATAACTCTAATAGCTTCTGTTTGTTTTATGAATTCGTTCATTCCTTCATTTCCGCCTTTTCCAACTACATCAAACACTTCTCTATGATCCACATTTCTTTTGCTAACAAATTCCCCATTTTTTTCTTCTGCATAGTGTCTGCCGCTAAAATCTAGCATCGTTCCATCTGATAAAATATATCCGGCTTCTTTTGGATTTTCTGTTATGCCAAAATGTTCTTTTGCTTTTTTAATTGTTTCAATGTTTTTATCTTCACTTTCCTTATCTTTCAATATATGCGCTACCGCTAATTGTCCAAATCTTCTTCCGCCCCATAAATCTATTGCTCCTTCACATTTTGGCGTTGTGCAATTCTTAAACCTTTGATAAAATGCCGCAACTCTCCTGGTATCACTATCCGACAGATGTGTATTTCTTGCTATCTGTTTTGCTCTTTCTACTCCGCTGTTTATTCCTAACTTGTCGGCTTCTTGTTTATCTATCCCAAATTTTCTGCTTTCTGGCAATTGTTTTCTTAGTACCAATGCTTCTTCTGCTTTATCCTTCGCATATTGTGGTATTAATAATTTTTTTTCTTCACTATCATCGTCTTCTTCTATAAACTCCACTTTCTCTCCTGGTTTAACAAAAGCAACACTTCCAAAACTCCTATTCTGAAATTCCTTTGAAGGTATAACTCCTGTATATCCTTCTTCTTTCAAAAATATATTTATCGGTTGTTCTCCGGTCTCTTTTGCTTTTTCTCTTACCGCATCTAACCTTTCTTCTGTCACGTTATCAAAACCCAATCTTTCCAGTTCTAAATCTGCACCGCCCCAAAAATCAGTTCTTGTTTTACTACCATAAACACCTTCAACCAATTTCTTACTTGCATCATGTAATGTCTGACTATCAAACCGAGATTTTATTATCAATGGGTTTTTTATATCTATCCTCTTTATCTCACCCTCTCCTTTTTTCACCATTAAATCTTCTTTTGCCCCTTCTTCCGTATCATAACCATATATTCCAGTACCAAAATATCCAGTATGCCTTCCGAGCATTCTATTGAATATTTTTCCCCCATATCCTTTAGCAAATCCAACATCTGCAGGATACGCTTCTTTTTCTTCTTTTGGCCTTACTGAAAATATTATTTTTTCTTTGCTTTCGTAGTCTATATCCGCTTCTCTATCAGCTCTTTCTTTCATTACATATAAAAACGATTCTTCCTGCGGCGTCAATTCTTCTCCTCTTTCCAATTTATGCCTTATTAACATTAACATCTCATTCTGCCATTCTACACTTCCAAATTCCGGCATTTCACTATTTTTACTATCAACATCTTTTAAAATTTTTATTCGTTTTTCATCTTTTAATCTTCCCGTCTTATATAACGCATAGCTATCAGCAAAATCTTCTTCCTTATCTGTCCTGCCATATGCCGTCGGTGAATCATCTTTATTCACGCTCTGCCAATCCTTTTTTATCTTTGGATTCTTTTCCCATAACTCATGTGCATATTCATGTAGAATACTTTCTTTAAGCTGCCTGTCATTGAGTTTTTTGTCGGGAAAAATAACAACTCTCGGTTCCATATATTTATTGTGCTTTGTCGTGTATCTCGTCACGACAGGTTTCATCCTGTCCAATTCCCTTCGCAAATATTCTTTTTCCTGTGTCTCAGGAAAATCCACTTTCTTCTTTTTTTCTTGGTTAGCAATATATTCCTTCAGATATTGCTTCTTTGTCTGCACAACTACTGGAACTTTTCTGTCGTCATCTATCTTTTCATACACATCTTTTAATATGCTTACTTTTGGGTAATTTGATTCTGTCTTGAAAATAACAGGTTTCTTGTCAACAAATATTTTTCTATTCTCGCCTTGCTTATCTCGTTCTACCCTTTCATAATCTTCTCCCAATATCTGTCTTATTCTTAATTGATCGGCTTGTTCATCTGTTATCCCCATGCCCGTATCTTCTATTGATTCTTTAAGATTCTTCCTGAACATGACCTCCTTTTGCAAATCCTTATCAAATAGACCTTGTTCAAACATCATTGGTCTTATCTTTTGCTTTTTATCTCCTTCTATAACCGTTCTCATGCTATAATTGATAGCTTCACTATGACCATAAACATGTTTCTCTGGTATTATAGATATGGGTTCGCCACCAAAATAATCAACATTCTGACCCTTAAACAATTTATCATCAACATACCTGCCAACAACGCTCTTATTTTTGCTAAATAAATCCATCTGGGGCATATTGAATGTCCCAGATGGAAAACCCCCCGACGGTTGAGATCTCCGATTGCCTAAAGAAAAAGCGTTATTCCATTTTATCTTTTTCATCTTCATCTTTAACAATTACTCCTTTATATATATAATTACTTCATAAGGTATACATCCAAGTTTATAGGCCTAGATTTCTTTATAATAACATAATTTCCCACTCTTTCTAAACATATATTGTTATCTTTGGCGTTGACTTTCTTGATAATCTTATTCATCATCTGATTGGTCACATTCTCCATTATTACCTTATCTGAAAAATTGAGCATATTCAACTTCTCATACACTTCCCTATTCTTTGTCTGTATCTTATGTTTCATTCATTCACTTCCAAATCAACATATAAAGTACTCCTCCTAGCAAAAACACCAATAGTAAAAATGTAACATACATACTTATCTCATTCATAAAATGTGATGCTCCATAAAGACTCACAAAAAACAATCCAATGACCCAGCACAATGTAAAATTCTGTGTCTTATTATATAACATGAACATATATACTATAAATAATATAGGAATAAACCACCCTCTAATAGCAGTATTGTACATCAAATACACCGCCTCTACCATCTGCTTATTTAACAATTCCTGCCATCCCAATGCATCTGTTCCTACAAACGTCATATATGATCACCTAATTGAATACATCATCTTTCGTGAATAACATCCACAGCCCATACACATAAGCTATATCTACCATCACATACGCTACGCCTAACGGGTAACTGAATATGAAATTAAATGTTGCCGGTGCCAATAAATATGCAAATATTATTGCAAACAAATTGACAACACCATAAATATATGATCCTATCGATTCTATTATCAATATTATGAAACCAAGATTCATCATGTCTAATACTCTATAAAAAAGATTATCCGTCTGTGTCATAACAGTCTGAGGATTTGTTCCTACTCTCATGTTGTTTACAAAAGGATTTGATGCTGTCTCATTATAATACATTCCTCCTGTATATATCGGATTGCTCTGAAATACCGGAATATGATTCATCATGAAACCTGTGGCTAGATTCAATACCAAAAAAAATCCTACCATAGCGAACATCTTATTTGTCATTTTACGACACCATCTCCTTCTCTGACTTCCTAAATAACATTATTAAAGACAACAAAAGAGCCAGTCCTATTATCGGTCTTGATAGACTATACCAATGAAATGCGTTCAATAAAAGTGCTAACATGCTAACGCCCAATGATAAAAGATTTGATGTTCTTATTGTGGCTTGAAGAGCTATTACAGTTATCAATATCATTATGAACCAATCAATGAATCCCTGACTTATCCAATCAAATGCTGCAGGTCTGATGGTGTTGTCTATCCTTATTATTCCTGAAAATGAAAGCCTTTCGCCGTTCCTCCATACCACCATCTCTCCATATATAGAATTGTTTGCTTCACTGCTTATATTATATGTATAATATATTGAAGAACCGTTCACTGAATACGGTGCCGTTATAAGAGTTCCATTATATGAATTTCTCCATAAATAAAATGTAACATTATCCGTCATGCTTTCTGTGTCATTATAAAACATATAGGCATAGGTGTCGTTCCTTGTACCATCAATAGATGTGACATTTGTTGAACCAAAACCATTATATACATTATTGAAAAATCCTACCTTTCCTCCGTCCAGTGATATCTCATATAACCGTATAGTGTATGTGCCAGATACTGCAGATATGTATTCTCCGACGACAAAAATCGGTTTATTTGAACTGTGAACCTCTAAAAAATATCTATCATTGGATATGAGATATGCCTGTAATGTACTTGCATTATAAAAAAAGTCTGCGAATATCTGATGTGTGTTCACCCCGATAATTTTCTTTATATATAAAGATTTGTCATAATACGATGATATTGGATCTTCAACATTAAAAGTCGTCAATATCGATTGTGTCGTCAAAAAATCTATAAGATATATGCTTGTGTTTGATAGATTATCTGGCGCTAAAATAAAAGTCCTATAAAACTGCTGACCATAATCATAATATTGCTTGATATCGAATTTTGAATATGTGCAATTCACTGGCAAACTAAAACTATTTGCTGTTATATAATATATAACCCACTCATTAGGGCAATATAACACAATGCTCATATTCTGCAATCCGCCTGTGCCATTGAAAGTAACATTAAAAGGATCTAATGTCTTCTCATCAAATATGTTGAAGTCTCCTGGAAAACTCAGAAAATCATCAATAACCAATGTCTGATAATAATCTAAAAAGAAAAAATACTCATATGGATAATATAATAACTGATTGATATACAGTGTATAATTGCTGCTATTCATATAAAACGTATTTGTTGTCGAGTTATCTGTCGGTGTCTGATAAATATATTTTGCTGTATTATTATTTTCCATTGTTGTATTAAGATCGGGAATATAATCTAATGTCACGACGTTTTTCATCTTGACATATACTATCCCCTGATAAGATGTGTAATTCTGTAATATTGTCGATTCATTTACATCAATAACATAACTCATATTAAAATAATGATTATCTATCGTCGAAAAATATAAAGTGTGTGTTCCATTAGATATATTATATAATGTGTATGCGACATCAAATGTATGTATAATAGATGGATTATATGTTGGCGTTCCTGATATAGAACTCACATAAAAACTGACATTGTTTATAGTATAATTATCATAAAGATTTCTTGTTGATATGTTCACCTGACCTCCTATATAAAACAAAAATGAAGTGTTATACCAATTATAATCATTGTCACGAGAACTTGTAAGAACCTCACATCTTTGAAAGCTCATGCCTTCTAAATCTACAGTTTCGTCAACAATCTCAATTGTCTCATTTATATTGTCTGTTTCTCCTGTGAAAATCGTGCCATTATCTTCACATGTCACATTCAAAAAAATATATTCAAGATTGACATCATAATACAACATATTAATATTTAAATCAAACATGTTTGATATTGCAGTTGTGTTCAAAAAACTAAAACTATTATTTTCTGCCACCTGTATAGCCGGAGATGTTAAATCCACAACATCAAAATATTGGACATCACTGATATTGACATTTCCTAAAGTGTCATTGCACCATAACATCCAGCCTACCGTTGAACGATTATATGTGCTATTTGTTGTTATAAGATACGGTTTATCATATCTCATAAGTGTTAAACCACCCGCCCATTCCGATACATTATAAAATAATCCATCTACTGAATCATTCGTTGCCAATAAGCATGTATCAACAGTATCAGCGTCAGCAACATTTATTCTTAAAGCAATCGTATCGTTCACTTCTGGAAATATTGCAGATGAATTATCGTCATATCCTGAAAATGACATATGTCCTAACTGCGCAATAACTTCGCTACTATTTACCCAAGATCCGTTAGTAATCATATCTGTTGCCATGCATTCAAAAGTATAATTACCGATTTCGTTTAATTCGATTTTATCAACAAGTTTATATGTGTTGCTTGTGCTATTCGCCATAACAATACCATATAATTCATAAATGTGTATCGAACCAGGAGCATCTTGATAAACGCTTAATCCCATAACATCCTTTGAATAATTAAAACATTCATGATACGCCTCACTTAATTCAAAAATATAATCTGCTTCTCCCATAACAGGAATATAACCAACTACATAATCAGTATATGTTCCATCATCCAAAAGACAATATATTTTTGCACTATCACCTATAACCTTAATTCTCATAGATATATTTGTATCAGTGAGAATCCTTGTTTTCACTGGTTTTTCAAAATAAAACGAACCCCTATCTCCTATATCACTAAAAACCGCTGCTGTTCCTATATCACCATCATAAGCATATCCTATATCTACTACACCTGAACTTGATGAATTTACAACACTTCCATTTCCTCCAGTAAAAGACATATCCAATCCTGGTTTCAATAAATTATCATTAAGATACCAATTATAAAAATACCATATAGGTTGTGTCGGTGTTGTGTGTGTCGCATTACAATATCCATTAAGTGTATCTGTTATTATCGGATTATCCGGAACTATAAGTGCACTTATTGTTGTTGTTGCTGAAAATGGATATCCTAATCCGACACCGCTATTAAACAATTGTGTTACTTCTGATTGGTTCATTGTCCTATTCCAAAATCCTACTTCGTCTATATTTCCTATCATGGCTTGCGTATTATCGAAAGCCCCTCCTATTGACCATGCTGCTTGAACACTTGGAGCATTTGATGCAGTCGATGCTTCATGAGAACCATTTACATAAATGTGAACAGTTGTGTCAGTACTATTCCATATGCATACAATATAAGCCCACGAATTCAATACAACTGCAGTTGTTGATGTTGCCCATTTTTGTCCTCCATCATAAACCCCACATTTATAATTTCCAGCATCATATGTCAATTCGGCATATGCTCCTATTGTCGACACTGCTCTAGAATTGCCTCCTGTATCTACCGCTGTTGGATAAATCCATGCTGCCCATGTTTGTGATGTTCCAATTTCATCCCACCCTAAAGCATAATAATCATCTGTACCATCAAATTCAACTCCGCCATTTACCACACCTACACCGTCGATTGGATCGCCATTTAATATTCCAGCAACATGAAGCCCGGTTGAATCTTCCATATTTGTTGAGTCGTCCATATCATAATAAGCGTTTAAATCGTCCAATAGATTTCCTCTTGTAACATTTATAACTAGAAAAAATACTAATAAAAAAATCACTATGTTTTTTCTTATAAACATTAATTCACCCGTTATTGCGGTTGCTCATATTGAGCATAATATCTTTGTTTTCTGTAAGGCCCTCTGATATATGATACCACTCTTTTGCTATATGGTGAAAATTTTGGGCCTTTTGTTCCTGGCGCTTCTCTTATAGTAACATCTGAATATTGATATGGTTCTTGTGATACAGCTTTTTGTGGCAATCTCACTTGCGATTGAATTGGCGCTTCCATAACTGATGGTTGTCTCGCAAAAAGTTTATCATCTGGATATCCTCTTTCCCCAAATCCTGATAATCCTGCACCAGTCGCCACTCCACTACTCATTAATCCTAATCCCATCCCTGTCATTCCCGTCATTCCTGATAAACTTTGAATTGCCTGTGTTTTTCCAGACATACTCATATCACCAAAACTTGGTGTCTTTTTATCTATTCCATACATCATACCCGCTTGTCTTACTGCCCATAAAGGATCATTTTTTCTTTTAGTAGCTTTTGCCATCTGGGCCTGCCATAAAAGATATCCTAAATAATTTTTATCCAATTTATATGCTTTTTCTGGTAACTTCCCTCTTGAATCTGGAATATTATAAAGCATGGCTTTCTTTCGTAAAGCTCCTCCGATAACTCTCGCCTTTGATTCCTCTCTTTCTTTCTGTACCCCTTTCAATAATTCAAGAGGTGTTTTCCATTTACTCTTCTTCTGTTCTTCAGATACATCGTCAAATACTTTTTTTTCAACTTGTGGTTGATCATATTTCTTCTTCATTTCTATATTCTCGATTTGGCGTCTTGTCCACTCGCTTGTTTTTATCTGTTCTTCATTGGCAGGCATTTGTACAATATCTGGTTCTTCTTGTCTTGAAAAAAATCCCCCAATTTTTTCACCAAAACTTTTTAGTGCTACCCCGCTTTTTTCTCCTATTTCTTTAGCTGCTGCCCCTGCCATTTTAACAAATCCTTTTTCCTGTCCTTCTTCCTTGTTTTCTTCATCATCTTCTTCAACATAACTTGATAACCCTTCTTGTGTTTCTTCATTCCTCGAAAACCTGTCAATGTTTATCACTTCATTCCATCTTCTTTTTCCGCCCATCCCTGTCAACATGCTTAACTTCTTTTGTGTATCAAATACATCTCCGGGCAATTCAAAATCATATTTTGGCTCAACCTTATGTTTCCCTATACCAAACATATCCATCTTGGCTTTCATGTCCATAGGCTTATTTTTACCTATCACTTTTTTTCCTGGACTTATACCAAAAACATCTAATTTTTCATCCATTCTCATATTACTTCTTTTAGGATTATATTCCTCATATATCCCAAATATTTCCATTGTCTTTGGTTTCTGCCGTTTGTCGAAAGAAAAATTGAACATTGGATTGTTTTTCTTTTTAGAAAAAAAATCAAGAGATTTCATCTTATTCATATTGTCTGTTCCATCAAATCCTTTAAATAAATCCTTATTGAAGCCCATAGACTTCATGTCCTGCAACATAATATGATCTGAGTGATTAAAATCTATTTTTAATCCTTCATCTTTTGGCCCTATTATATTATCAGCAAACCTATCCATAGTCTCACCGTTCATTATTTTTTCCTTGAACATTCCTATTCCCATATATACCACCCTATATTATAAATATTCACTATCCCTTTCTTTTCTGAAAGCTGACACAAACGCATATGTGACAACCACAAAAATCAATATTAGCGGAACAAAATCCCAAAAATCCATATACTTATCAATCTCACCATATATCATATTTTTATCTGTATCATTAATCAGATTTGATTCATTCGCTTGATTTTTTATTGTAGGAACAAGATAAGCGTCAAAAACTTCATCAAAGACAATATATAATAATCCTAAACTAAACAATGTGATTAATACAAACACCCATGTAAACCCCAATGAATATGCTATCTTGTTCATTTTATCACCTTAAAATGGTTTCATTTTTATAAATTTATTAACATCCTGCATCTTCCAATCAATGCCTTCTCTCCATTCTTTTGCTAAATCTCTGAAAGGATTCGTGACTGTCCATGTTTTTATTCCTCTGCCTTTACCTAGCTTTCCTTTTCCAGAAGGAAGCGCTCCTGTACCACCAAACCCTGTTGCTCCTGCCATTCCTGGCATTATAAATCCGAAACCATACGGCGACATGCTTGGTGAAGGGCTTTGTGAAGGAGACGGTAATTCGCTTGGTGAAGGAATTTGCGAAGGACTTGGTAAAGAATATGAATAACTAAAATCAGATGGATAATCACTTATGGAAGGTATTTCACTTATACTTGAATATCCTAAACTAGATGGTAATTCTGATGGTATCTCCGACAATGAACCCGGTAAACTTATCTTTGAAGGCAAATCATAACTTGATATTCCTGATAAATATTTATTCACAAAATAACTATCAGACATTCTCGGACTTGTTCCAACATCAGAAGAAACTCTACCTAACAACTTCTGTAAGAACCAATAATCTGCCTGTGGTGATTTATCGCCAGACAGCTGCATTTTTAACGAAACATCTCCTTTCGGTATATAATCAAATGCTTTCATCTGTTTATTCAATCCTTCAAAAAATGCTTTTTGCTGTGATTCTGGCAATTTCTTGCCTAATTGTTCCTGCACCATAAAATAACTTTCAATATCCTTGACTCTATGTAATTTTGGTTCAAACATCATCTTTCCTTCTGCATCACTTGTTAATGTAAAAACACTCGCTCCAGTTCTTAATCCCTGTTCTCCCAATGTTAATGAAAATGTATCATCTAATTTTGTCTTTGTTCCGGGGAATCTCATTCCATATGTTGATATTTCACTTACTTCTGGATTATCAATTGTCTTGATATCGACAGCATGAACCCATTCTCCAGTTTCTGGATTCTTCGTTTCAACTAATGTTCCCGTCCTTCTGGCTTCGACTCCTCTTTTCTGCAAAACATTTATTATTTCATCAGCAATCTCTATTCCTCTTTTATAATTTATAAAAAATTGCGCATCGGCATCACCAGGATAACCTTCAACTCCGCTTCCTTTATGTTTAGTCCATGTTGCCCCTTCTATCTGAGGTCTAGCAGAAAAAGAACCGAATATTGTTCCACCATATTTATCTATTATGTTTATAACATCTACTGTCGCCTCGTCTGGCATTGCTCTCGTATTCTTCATAAATTTATCAATCTGTCCGCCTTCAATCCTGTATGTTCCTTTCATCGTTCCATAAGCGCCATATTTTGGATTAAACAAAGCATTATATTTCTCTTCTGACATCAAATCGGGTCTATCTTTTAAATTCTTCTTTAATATATCATATTCGCCTTTTGTTGTCGGAGAATATCCTCCTCTGTTAACATCTAAAATCTGCCCTTTATAATAAACGACGTTTTCTATCACTGGATAATTTTTTCCATCTATATTCACAGTGTCTCCAAATATTGGATACTTGGTTCCTCCTACATCAACATATTTTAGATACTGTGTTCCCGCAAACTCTATTTTTGGAATTCCTCCTGCAACAAACCTTGGAACATTTCTGCCACCAATCTTATACGGATCAAGTCCTCTTCCAACATAAGCTAATGTTCCTCCTCTTCCTCCACCTGATCTCCATTGCAATGTCGTCCCTTTCCATACTGGCTCCATTCCCCCTTCTTCCAAATAGATATCTTTTGTAAATATTGGAAATGTTCCGGCTTCTCCTCTTGCAATATCAGCTGTCGCTAAAAATGCTGCTAGACTTCCTGTTGTTTTTGCAAAACCATACCCTGCCCTTTCTGCGCCTTCCCAGTCTCCCTTTCCGATTGCTCTGCTTAATTCCCTTATATCTCCGCCATATACTATTCCTGCACCAGCTGTCCAAGGTGCAACTTTTTTAATTGCAAATGCTGCCGGTCTAACAGCAGATGTAACCTTTTCCGACACAGACAGCGGTATTCCTTTAGCCGTCTTTTCAGCTATTGATGGAATGACTTTGCTCCCAGGATACTGAAACACTGGCATCTTTCCTAACATTCCCTCTGCCCACGCACCTGCTTTTGTAAATAATGTAGGGCCCGCAAGCATTAATGATATATCCACAGCTCCTTTTGTCGTTACTGGATCAAAACTAGAAGTTGTCCTATACCAAATATCATCCGGTCTGCTAATGACAGGTCCTTTAATTGTTTCTCCTTTACCGACAATGTCACTGAACTTATTCCAATAATCCTCTGAATAGAATTCCTTTGGAGCGTTATATCCTTTATCTGCCATAATTGTCTCTTTCAATAATGGTAATTGAAAGGCTAATGAACCTATTCCTTCTTCTTTACTCTTATCAAACGCTTTCCTCACTTCTCTTCCATATTCAAATGGAACATTTGTTACGTCCCTTAAAAACTCTGTTCCACCGAGAAAGAACATGGCATCTTTTTTCATGACTCCCGGAGCACTTGAATCCAATATTAACTCCTCTGTTTTTTTCAATATGTCTTTTCCTAAAATATCCTCTATTGCTTTATTATATGTCTTCATCAATCCTGTCTTTTCATCATAAAGATCCTTCAAATCCTGTTCGTACATTTCCAATTCAGACATCTTAGCGTTAACATTAAGTGTTTTATTTTCCAATATTGCAAGATTCTTATTATAATCATCAAATGTTTTTTTCTCTGCATTGAAAGATTCTTCATATAATGCTTGATTTCTTTCAACATCTTTCCAATATAAATCGGCTTGATTCCTGTCTCCCCTTTCTGCAGCATCTACATGTTTCGCATATGCTTCATCCCGCTGTCTTTCATAAATATCACTAACTCTTGGTTCAGTTCTTAACTTATCTAATTCTTCTTTTTGTTTTTTTATTTCTTTCACTTTCTCATTAAATTCCAATATATCTGAAGTGAGTTTCTTTCCTTCTTGTTCTATCTGTTGCTCTTTTTCATTTATCTTAGACATTCTTTCTTTTGTGTATTCCGTTTTTTGCCAAAGCTCAAATTCATTCTTTTTCTTATTTGGATAGAACTTATCCAAAAATGATGAAGGCTCAACCTTCAAATTTTCTATATCTTTTCTCTCTTGAGGAGTTGGCATTAATCCTTCGGCCTCTTTACGAGAAATCGTAGATAGTTTAGCAGCTCTTTCAACTCCCCCCTGCATCCTCATCATCTCTTGTAAAGCCCCTCCTTTAACAAACACATCTCCGACAACATCCTTCTCAATAGGCGTTTTTGTAGTAGGTAAAAAAGTTTCTTTACTGCTCGGTGGTATAATCTTTGGAACAAGTCTTTCGCCGACAGTTTTTGTCTCTTCCGCAGGTTTAATTACATCATATTCAACAACAAAAGATTTTTTAGCTTCAGTTGCAGCTGGACCAGTTTGAACAACCGTAGTTTTTGGAGCAATTCCCATAACCTTCTGTCCTGGTTTATCTGGCAACCCACCAGCAAAAGTCCCTATTCCTTTTGCATCGCCAAAACCTTTTGTCACATCATAAACAAAAGATTTTGTCGGCTGTCCACCAGACATCTGTGTTATAATAACTGCAGCGCCTTCTCCTTGTTTTGGCGCAATAACTCCTTTTAAACTTTCAGCAACTTTCTGTATCGGTTGCACAACTTCTCTTTCCGTTATGACTCTTTCATCACCACTGCCTACCTGTGTCCTTTCAACAACTTTACCAGAAGGTTTTGTGACTATAGCTGTAGACTTATAATATTTTGTGCCTGGAACTTTAGATAACGCTTTTTCCCAAGCTTTTACATGCCGCTCTTTCTGATATTGTTTCAAAGAAATAGTTCTTGTAGGAGCGCTTGTTTTAGCCATTTATATACACCTCTCTTTAAAAGAAAACATATTATGTGCCATTCTTATTACTAAATAACTACTTATTTATATATATAATCTTTTTTTATACTATTCTATTATCAAAATCCTTTATCCATTCAATATGCGTTAATATTCCCATCTCTAACAATTTCTGTGAAATATTATTATCGGATACAGAACCATACCCTTTTTTATACGCCTCCTCAATCTGTGCCATTGAAAGCATTTTCGTATTAAAAACCCTTTTATAATCTTCATGTGTGTGATCCACTTCTCCCTTCTTGAATATGTTCTTCAACGGAGAATACATCCGTAAAGCTTCATTATATTCTTCCTCTTCCTTTTCCTTAGTGCTCTGTATGATGACTTTTATCCATTCTATCTCCCAATGAAGATCTTCTTTCTCCTTGTCTTTCACTATCACAAACTTCACATCATCATAATGGCTCGCCTTCTTTTTCGCCATTGTCAGGCTCTGCCCTATTATCACCCATATATTCTCTTGAAAAGCTATCAGTGCTCCTGGCAATCTTGCTAATCTTCTAAAAAAACTTTTAGGCACCCTTCTTCCTATTTTTATTATTACTGTCATTTATCGTCTCCTCCAATCTTTTCATATATTGCATCATCTTACAAAAAGACACGTTTCCTTCTACCATGCTTCCTAACAAAATAAAATTATATGATAACAAGAACAAACCAAACACTAACAAAATAAAATATACATTGTATTTGTATTCAAAAAAAAACTGAAACCCTATCGCACCACCCAATGTTACTAAACCTAAACCATAACTTACATGCATCACAACCGACCAAAATTTTATTTCATCCACTTATATCACCTTCTCATAAATATTGTAAAATCATCATTGTGCAAATTGAATCTTCTTAATATCATATTCATCAGCACTGGAACTATAAACAACACTCCTACAGCCCACCAAAAACCTATATTGAAACCTGTATAATAGAATATGCGATATACTATCATATATAATCCTATCATGACAACAATGTTTATTAAAATATTCAATACTAATCTCCAACTGAATTTATAATCTACTTTTGGATACTTCATGTCAATAAACTCCTTCTGTTGTTCTATCGTCTTTATCGGTATCTTCCTGATGTCCTCAAGTTTCTTATTTATACTGATTTTCTTTTCTCTTGTTTTTTTCTTGAATAGTCCATAAAATATCCTGATATAATACACTATCAATATGGCTATCAAAAAATTTCCCGATATCATATTATCTTTAAAATATCTCCCTCAAATAATATCATGTCTCCAATATTCTCCCATTTGTTGCCGTCAAGTTTCTTGCTGTTTTTTATGCTTATGTAATATTTGCTTCTTCCTACTCTCCTGTATTCTTTGAACATGTATATGCTACATCCATATCTTTCCGCCTTGACCACGACATAATAATCCTTCGGCAGGCAATAAAATAATATCTTCCTTCCTCTGGTGTTCGGTATTATACATCGGTATATGTCTCCTTCCTTGCACATGGTGTTTATCTTGCGTCGCATTATTGTCTGCGCGGTCTTATTGACAAAACTTTCTCCTAATAAAGTGTCATATGTCTGGGGAAAACTCCTTATTTTTTCCAGCATCATATTTCTATCATATATTATCTCGTTGTCCTTCATTCGTATCTCTTTCTACACCATAATTATAATTCGTCTCCCTTATCTTTATGATTAATTGCTTGGCGTCTTCAATAAGTTTCTGCAGAAGATTCTTGTTGAGAGTTATATCATATTCATTCTTGATATGCAATATTATCCTGTTCATAGAAAGATTGACATCTTGCAACATAACATCCCTTAAAGTCAGTGTCATAAGAGCATTGTAAATATCCTCTCTTGTGACAGTCTTGAACACGTTATCGTCATCATAAATATTCTTTTCCCTGACAGCAAGATACTTTTCATAAACCTTCTTTGGCGGTTTAGGAAACCTTATTATCGACCAGAAATTAGGATGCTTCTTTAATTTTTCTTCAACCTTGCTTAATACGGTGAATTCGGTATAGCTCCCTATCTTTCCAAATTCTTTCAATCGCCAACTGTCCATTATAGGATTCTTATCCTTGACATAAATTGCTCCTAAACCACGACCAAATAAATCTATCCAATAATTCGTATAATTCTCAAGGTATGTTTTGTCCAGCTTATATATCTTCAATGGGAAACATAATATGAAAAGAAGATGCTTATCTCGCACAACAGCGATCCGTTTTTTGAGCTCCTTGTTCTCTCTTCTACTCCAATCCTCAGAATTATGCACCAAAAAATCATTTGCAAAATAATTATTATTATCTTCAACACCAACAATATCATATGTCCATTCTTTGCCTAGTTTTTTAATCGACTCAATATATCCGTTTTTTGTTGCCAATCCTCCTTTGCCAGATATAAATTTTGATTTATTATTAAAATCAAATCTTATGCTACAATGATTTGTTGGATGAAAATAAATAACTTTTTTTGCATAACAATAACCATCATGACCGCACAAATCATGTCTATGTCCAGATCTAAAATATTGTCTACTCTTACCTCCTTCAAACCATATCTTATTTTTATTATCTAAAATTTCCTTCAATGTTAAATATTTTCCATCTTCAAAACAAAACTGATGTTCTGCTGTTGCTTTTATTTTATTTCCATTTCTAAACTCTATCTCATATACATCATCATATTTTGTTTTAATACATTCTTTTGCTTTCTTTAATTCTATTTGATTACTGTCTAAATTAAAACTATAAACATAAAAATTTTTCTTACCCTCTAAAAGTTTTATTGGCATCCCGCTCGGATATTTGTTTCTATCACAAGGCAATTGAATTAGAGTATTTCCAGAAACACATGAGGCGAACTTCACCGCTTCATCGCAAATAAGAGGACTAAATTTAGGAAGCGTCTCAATCTTATTTATTACGTCTGCATTTGAATAAGCGATATGTTTATCTGAATCAAATTTTATCCCTATCAGCTTGCACCAATACCGCGCTATCATTATAGCAGCTGAACTCTTCCCAGTTCCTTTCTCTGATGACACTAACAACATCGAATCGTAATTAGCTATGTTCCTGTAAAGAAGAAGTCTTACAAATTCTTTGAATATCTTAAAACCTCTTTGTAAAGACGCCCTATTCTCAAAATAGGGCTTCGCCTCTTCAACGAGAAGTTCTTGGATGACAAACAATAACTGATCATAATTAAATTTTATCTGCTCTGGATATTCTGACTGCCAGTTCTGCCCCACTATCTGTTTTATTATCTCTCTTCTTCCATACCCTAATCCTTCAGTTGTCACTTCTTACCACCACAAAACAAATGTTTTCCATGCATTGTTTCTAATACAAAATATCCTATTATTAAAAAAAATAACAACACTGTCGATAATATCAAAACATTATCTCCTATTTCTATCACCATGTTCTTCCTCTATTCCTGCTATTGTAAAATCTTTCCAGTAAAAAAAATATGACTATGCTGACAACAAACGATATCACCAATATCCATACGTTAAATATCAGCATATTGTTTCCTGTAATTTCTTATCACCCTGATACAGCACATTCTTATGATTGGATGCTAGTTCCTCAAAGAACAAAGATCTTTCTTTATTGTATTGCTCTTCAATCGTGTCCCTGCAAAATATCTCATATATGAAACTCTTGTTCTTTTTCTTACGCAACACTCTTCCTATGCGTTGTATGACCTGTCTTTTTGTGCTGTTGTTCGCCATCAATACGGCAACATCTGTCTTTGGTATGTTATATCCTTCATCAAGCATCCTACTGCATAACATGACATTCACTTCGTCCTTCCTGAATTTTTCAAGCGCTTCATCCCTTATCTCTTTCTTTATTCCAGTATGCACCACCAATGTCTTTATTCCCACGTCAAGAAGATGCCAGTACAAGTTGGATGTCTGTTCATTATACTGGTTGAAAATGATAATCTTGTCCTCTTTATGTATGTTGCATATTGCCTTGACCACATCAAACTTCACATGATAATTGTTGACAAGTTTTGTCCTTTCACTCATCTTAGATATTAAAGAAAACTTCAATGGAGTATTGGAAGACATTATCCTGCTGTAAGATCCTCCTACCCGTATCATTGTGTTTATCTGCTGCGTCAACTCATCATATTCTTTCGTTGTATCTTCATCAAGATCGACTCCTATATTGAAAAAATCGAACGCATTGAGTATGCCTTCTTTCAATGCTTGTTTAGGAGAATACTTGAACATATTGTAATCGAAGCATCCAATGATGTCGATATGCTTGCCGTCCATCCTGTTGACTGTGGCAGAAAGTCCTATCTTATACATGAAATCATGTTTCAGCACTTCTAACAACCTGTCAGAACCGAAGTTGTGGCATTCGTCTGCCACAATAACATCGAACATCTCAAGCGGTATATTGCAGACGTTCTGTATGTTTGTGAGTGTTATCTTTCCTATCTCTTTTATGCTTCTATAAAAAACACCGATATCTTTTATTGATATTCCATTGTTGTAAAGTTCTTTATACCATCCTGTTTCAAGTATGACGTTCTTTGGGACGACTACCAAAACCCTGACATCTTTTTCTTTCCATATCTTGTTTATTATCTCTATTGCGAGTTGTGTCTTTCCTACGCCGGTCGGACATTCAAATATTGCTTTGTTGTTCTTGAAGAAATATCTTATTGCTCTTTGCTGCCAATCATGTAAAACTATTCTGTTCTTTATGTGCTTGTCGATAAAATTATCATTATGTGAAATGGTTTTTTCATCATCATCTATCATCATCTTGAATTCCATAAATAAAAAACAGGCGACACGCCTGTGCCGCCTGCCCTCTTTACCCGTTTTCTATGTTTTATGTTGTGTGTTGTCGATTGGCCTTGTCAGGCCTTCAACTATGGTGTCTACATCGAACATGACAAAACTCTTTTTATCCACGTCTGTTATCAAAAGAGCTTCGTTCGCTTTAGGAAAATTGTCCTTGAGCACAAAAGATAATTTCTCTCTCTCATTGCGAACAGCTTTCTTATCGCTTATATCGCCTAATAAAATATTATCTTTCTTTATCCTGTTAGCCTTGCTATTATATAAAACAATGCGCATGGCCAATGTTGTCGCGTTCATTATGATAGGGGAAAACAGCTGGAAAAGAGGGTTGGTTAAAACCAGCTGTTTTCCCTTTATTCAAGCATCTTTTTCAGTTTCTCATTGAAGTCGTCTGCGGACTTCTTTTTATTGTCTTTCTTTAAAAGACTTCTGTTGTCGCTTCCTAGCAGCCTGTTCATCTTGGCATGAAACTCTTCTGATGTTCCACCGACGCTTCCTAAATTATTAGCAAATTCTTTGAACTTCTCTGATTTTGGTTTCATGGACCTTTCTATTTTTTTCTTTATCTCATCTCTCTTCGCTTTCTTCATCTCTTCTTTTATCTCTTCTTTCATCTCTTCCATGACTTCCTTCTCAAGTTCCTTCATCTCCTCTTTTCTTTTTTTCTTATCTTTCCACCATTCTTTTATTCCCATGTTGACTTCACCCCACTCAACATACCCTCATATATTTTTATTTAAATATATGTTCTCCTTCTTCACATTTTACAATCGTATATCCATTATTAATATCATACGTTCTCACATGTTCGCCATAGCCTTCTAATCTGCAAATCTCAATAGATAATTTTTCAGCATAACTTTTTGTGATCATATCCGATGATTCATCAGCTATTTCGTATAAACCCACAAGAAATAATATACTAACAACTAAAAACCCAATAAATATTATCCAAAACACTGTATTATATTTTTTATCAGATTTCTTAACAACTTCCAAAAGTTCTTCTTTGCTCATGTGTTTTATGCTTTCTTCTATTAATTTATCGTTTACTGATGTTTTTAACATTATCATCTCCTCCACCAGATTCAATCCTGGTCTCCTTATTTAACGCCAGATGAAAGATCTCCTTATCCCAATGGTATTGTGTGTATTTGTTCAAAAACGACACCACAGAATTTATCTGTATCCATAATCTTGCAGAATCTATTTTTGGATATCTTTTCAATATGCTGCTATATAATTCTTTTTTGTTTTTGTTCCTGTTTTTAAGCATTTCATCTAATATCAGATTTCCTGTGTTTATGTGCATGAAACTTTTCATATTTTACTATTAAAACATATTAAATATTTAAATATTTATGAATTCTATAATATCATACAGATTGTATTAATATTAGTATAGACTCATATAAACATAGTGGTCAAACATTTATGAAACCACAATATACAAAAAATCAAAATATTTATATATTTATTTATATTTTCATGTGTATACAAACCATCTTACGCCAGAAATACACCCCCTCCCAACGGATCAGGTTCATAGTGTAAGTGTATGTAACTCTATGTAATTTCGTGTAATTCGACGTAAATTACCTTAATTTCGTGTAATTCGACTGATTTAACCCCCGTTTCTTAATCAGAAAGAAATTACATAGGAATTACATGAATCTACACCTTTTTACATCTACTTACATACATTTACACTATGATCTTGATTTGATAGATGTATTGACGTAATTTTCAGGATAAAGTAGGTAGTGTATATAAATGTTTAGAAAGCTTTAAATATAAGTTGTTGTTTTTTAGTTGTAACTTTTGGTTTTTTTGTTGTAACTTTTGATATTTTTTATTATTTTTCGCTAATAAATTAGTTTATACCAATATAAAGAAGTATAAAGCAGTTATAAGAATTTATTTGTTAACAGTTATAAGGTTTTTTGAATATTTTATAAAAGTTGAAAAAAAAAGTATATCAAAAAAATAAAAAAACAATATTTATATATATTAATATTGTAGTTTTTATAATATATTTTGCATTTTCATAATTAATAAATATAAGTTATCACACCCTTTCTTTTTATGGAAAAAATGGAAAATAAATACCTAAAATTTTCTTTGGTTAATAAGAAAAAAGTCAAGGGTAAAAACTATGTTGTTATTTCTAGGAAAGATAAACAAGAAAAAGGAACAATATATAAAATCAGCAAATCGCGATATTATAGATTCTACCCATCTCTCGGCGCGTTATTTATTGGAGAAGAACTAATAGAGATTGGGAGATTCATTATTAAGATAGAAGAGGATGTTTGTAATGTATAAAAAAACTTTCAAGTTTAAAAAAGACGATCATTTGGAGATTGACGATGAAATGTTCGAGTGGATAATGGACAAGATAACACATGTGCCGATATCAGGAACACTAAGAATAAAAAATGACTATAAGGTAACGGTAATAATAGATAAGGTGTTATAATGATAAACAAGAAGATGAAGATAATATTCTATGACGGCGACAATCATTATTCACAGAAAGAAGGAATCGTGACAAGTGTTGATGATTTTTGCATAGTGCTTGATGATAAATGTGTTATTCCAAAGAAAAGGATAATAAGAGGAGATATAATATTAGGGTGATTGAAAATGAAAAAATCAATAAATATATTATTTTTATATTTTTTTTTGTTTGTATATATTTTTCAGTCTATATCAATATATTATAGATTGGACAAATTAGAGAAATGCGATCCGGAATATTACACACATATTATTAATATAGGAGAATATGAAACATATAAATTTCCGCTTGATACGGAATATCTTTGTGAAGATGGCGTTGCAGTTGATGTTTATGATACATTAGGAAAGATAATGATATGGGGATATAAGAGTGAAAAAGGGAAGAGTTGCGTTGTCAGGGTAAAGAATGTGTGTTGAAGATGAGTAAAAGGAGAATCATCTTTTCAGTTATTTTATTATTGGCAATAGCGTTCGATATGATAAGCACATATTTTGTTATAGCGGCAGGAGGATATGAAAAGACGGGTCTGATGATTTTTTTGATGAACATATCTTATTGGTCTCTTATATATTGGGCAATTGGCATATCATTGTTGTTTTATTTATTATATCCATTGTTTATCCGATGGAAGATAAGGACACAGATGGAAGCTGTTATCATTTATCATATAATGCTGTCTATGGCAGCGGGATTTGGAAATTTTTATCTTTATTTACATATGTGAAGAGAGGTAGGATATCGTGACAGAGATAGACGATCATATCAAGAAGTATATACAGAATAATAAGATTCACAATTATTTCTTAAGCAAGTTCAACAGGCTGAGGGGTAAGCATGTTGAAAATTTTATCATTCTTCTTTTGCGCAATGTAACACCTTTAACATTATATCATATAATAGGAAATAATGATACGAGATATATTCCTTCTCTAGAAGCATTGAAAAGAAAAGTTAATGACACATACATCAACACCATAAGGACTCACAACATGAAGCATTTTGACAAGGATTTTGTGTTGAAACCAGAGGTGTATAAGGAAGTCAGGGATAAGCTTTATTCTTTCATTGAGGATTTTGAGAAGGACATAGATTATGATACAGGAGAAGAGATAGAGAAAGATGTTATAAGAGGAAAGGAGCATTTTCTTATAACTGACAACATATCTTATGATAAGTACAGGAAATGGTTCTGTGATGAAAAGGAGCACAATATCAAATATAATTTCAAGGGAAAGAAGAAACAGAAGAACATCAAGCATGATCTGTTTTTGCAGGTGATGGAGATAGATATAGTGTCAGAGCCAGTTGAGTTTGATTACCCTGTTGAATACACATATGTTTGTACCAGGACTGAAAATCCGCACATAACAAGAAAGAAATTATATGAGACGATATCAGTCAACCATAGTATAAAATGTGAAGGCATAATAGAAGAGGAAGGAAGGAACGGTATAACAAGGAAAAGATGCAATGCAGTGCTGAAACCAGATGAAGCCATAAGTGAGCAGAAGCCATGTTATTATTATAGAGTAATATATTCTAACGACAACGAGAAGAAGATATATATTGACGGTTACAGCTTCAATAAGTATTCGCCCGGAAAATATCTATCTGCCTTTTTCATAATATACAAGTCTTTTGACAGGCCCAATTTTCATATAGTCGATGTCAAGAAGATGAAAGATAACGTGTTTAATGTGCCGGAAAAGAAGGATAATGAAAATTATATATTGACGTTATGTGATAGTATAGATGAATTCATAGCGAAACAGACAGGCACAAGAATATGGGGATTATTACCAGTGAAGATAGCGTTAGTGTTGCAAGCGGCAAAAAGTTATTTTAACACTACACTTAATGCGAATGTGCAGTTTATAGGGGAGACGTCATCCGGAAAAACAATGATATTGAAAAGATATGGGTTTTTCTTTTATGGTGGAATGTTCAAGTCTACGTTTCCAGGAAGCTTGTCAATACCTGCTTTGAGAGGAAGCAACAGGACAATGAATTTTTTTGGGGCAACAATCAAGATGCCAGTGATAGGGTTATTAGGTTCATACAGATGCTTGCATATAGATGAGATGCGAGAGGATAAGAACATGCTTGAGAATATGAAAACTTTTTTATTAGAGAACAGTTACAGTTACGATAAGTCAGACAGCGAAGGCGCCATACAGAAAAGGCTTGCTCATATAAATGTAAGCGAGAACATAAACATTGAGTATAAAGGAATGTATTTCAACAGTATAAAGAAAGCATATAACGCTCACACATCTCACATAGCAGACACTGAGAAGGTAGATTGGGACGACACCTGGGATCTATACATGCCCTTGTATAAGTACGACAACCCGTATCTTTTCAAGGTAATAAAGAATAAGAGAGACCAGTGTTTTGCCAAAGAAGAGTTCTGGATAGACGGATATCCCATACCTGTCCATAACAGGTTCCCTTTCTATTTCTATATGGTTCATGAGAAACAGAACAATGAGCTTATAGATATCGCAACCATGACGGATGAGACATTTGAGAAAGAAGGGGATGATGAATTATTGAAGACGCTTAAGAATAATGAGATTATTGATTTTCTGACATCTTTGAATAAATATATGTTATCAGACGATGATAACAAGATACCTGGCAAAGTCAAGAGTATAATAAAAGATTATGGGATGGAATGCGACATAAGGCAGATGAAGTTTTATAGAAGTGTCGTTAAGATAAGCAGGATACTGAATCAAAGGAACGATATACAGGAAACCGATTATGATATATTACGATATCTTATGGAGAATACTAATTGTAAGGTTGACGTATCTGATACAAAAGATTTTGTATTGAAGGGGCCGGTGTCAAAAGATATCATAAAAGAAATGGAAGATAAAGTGGAAAAAGAAACGGATAAGTTTGATGTCAGGCTTGATGAGTTTGATGAAAATGTTATATGAAAAAGAATATGAGGAATCTGGAAAAAACAAAGACGCCTTTATAAAGATAATGGCAGAAAGATATCCTAACATAAAGATAAAAACAATAAAAAACAATTGGTATATGTTGAACAAGAAAAAAGATATAATTGTTTTTGCTGTATCAGAAGAGACAACACACAGAACAAAAAGACCGAACATGATGAAACTTATGCTATTTGAGGATATAAGGAAATTCAATCCTAACTACACTAAAGAATACTTGTTTAAATATGGTTTCAGTTATAAGGACATAGAATGGCTAGAGGAAAAATATGGCAAGATTAAAAAATAAGAGATGTTGTAAACATTTTATAGACGAAGGAAATTTCTGCAGACATGATAAACAGCATTGTTTTTTATTTGGTTATGAGAAAAAAGATCTTGTGTGTATAGATTTCGAGGAGTAACATTCAAGATAGCTGAAAGCTATCCCTCACACTAAAGTGTGGGGCTTTACGCTTTCAGATTGATTATCCATAATGTCATTCGCAATCGCAACCTGAGAGTTGCTTTTGAAGTCATCCATTTGGATGTGTGGCTTTGTTACTGAAGCCTGTCGCTCAACCAGCATGGGATGAGCGAGATTTCGTGACCCGTTAAGGTCAGAGTTTAAGGAAAAACCGCAATGCAAACAAGAAAAGTTATGTTTGGAACGAGAACCCAATTTACCACAATTGGAACAGATTTGGGAGGTGTAGTTAGGTTTAACCCTATCAACAATAATTCCTTTTCGTTCAGCTTTGTATTGGATGAAACTCTGCAATTGGAAAAAGCTCCAATTACTGAGAATCCAATTCATTCGCTTGCCTCTTCGTTGTTTCCTGATACCTTTCAGGTTTTCCATAACAATCTTGTTTCCATTGAAGTTGGAAACAATATCCTTGCTTACACAATGGTTTACATACTTCATCCAACGAGTTTCCCGACCACTAAGCTTTTTAAGCAATCGCTTAGCCGACCTTGTGCCTTTAGATTGAAGATTGGAACGCAAATACTTGAACTTCCTTTTAGTTCGCTTGACTTTAGCAGAATTATAAAACCTACCGTCAGAACAAACGGCGAGGTTGTTTACTCCAAGGTCAATGCCCAGAACAATGTTTTGCGAACTGTTGTTCTGCTCAGCGGCAGTAACCTTTTTAGAGAATGTGAACAGGAAGAAACATCTGCCTTTTTTATCAATACGCAAAAGGCTTTCATCAACTTCCCAATTAAAGTAATCAGCGTAACAGGAAGGAATATTAAATTTGAACTCTTGCCTACACTTGAGCAATCGCAAAACAAGAGTATTCCCTTTGAGGTTAGCACTTCTTGGGAAGTTGTATCTGACAGATGTTCTTTTGATGATTGGCTTGGATTTGGCTTTTTTGACCATTCCGCAAGCTTGTCGCATACAGGCGACTGCTATCTGGGCAGGAATTTTGAAACGCTTTCTAATGGTATGGTAAATAGCATAATGGAGTTTGAAGTTTTGAGTGATTTTATGCTTCCAAGCATAATCAATACAGAACTGCAAGGATTTAGTGTAAGCCCTAATAGTGGAAACTACTTCAAGGGTTGGATTGATTCTAACTTTTGCAGTCACAACAGTTCGCATAAGGATAACAAAACAGTTGATATATTTAAATGTTTCGGAAACGAGGAGGAACGGGCATTCCTCCCACGATTAAAATCGTGGGTATCCTGCCCTACGATTTTATGATGGCAAGAAATACTAATAAGATAAATTATGAAGATGATTATTATAAAGGATTAGCTAAACCATATTTTTTTGGAATATTAGATAAGATAATAGAATATGGCAACTTATCAGATGAAGAAGGTTTGATATTAGATTTTGGTTGTGGGCAGGGGTATTTGACAAAAGCATTAGGTTATCCTAAGAATGTGATAGGATATGATATAATAGAATCATTGACAGAAGTAAAGGACTATAAAAAACTCAATCCTAAAGTTATGGTGTGTAGTGGCGTGTTAGAACATATGACAACTGAAGAAATAAACGATCTGATGATATGGTGCCAAGAAAGGAATATTAAAAAACTTTTGGTATTTTTACCTACTGAGAATATAGTGAGCAAGATAGGGATGATATTGACAGGACAGATAAATGCACATGATGATCATATTACAAAATTTAAGGATGTAAATAATATCATTGAAAGATATTATAAGATAAAGAGGAGATGTTATTATTTTTTCAGGATGGCACAGATAACATTATATGAGATGGTATAATGAAATGGTATGAACTCACAGAGGAAGATAGAATAAAGAAAATATATAGCAAGTATTCCATAAAACAGTTCTGGAACTGGTGGGATTGTGGGGCAATGGAAGTAAGGATAAATGATTTTAACACGATAAAGGTTGTTGGAAAGAAGTTAAGATTACCGTATAATAGATCTGGAATATATGTGAGGAATTCGGATGAACTCAAGAAGGTCATGATAAGAACAAAGGATTTTACCAAATGGTTTGGGATAAATCCCAGAAAGAAAGAATATAATAGATATGGCAACAATGTCTTTGGTGGTACTGATCACAATATTGAAAGTATAAATTATATTCCTATCGATATAGACAGGAAGAAAAAGGATGGGTTTGCAACAGCAGAGCAGTTGAAGAATTGTGATATCGTGGCAGAAAAGATATTGGAAGTGTTGAGTAAGCATGGGTGGAACAAGAGTTATATGAAGATATGTTCAGGCAATGGTGTCCAGTTGTTTGTAAAATTGGATGTTCCCATCATCATGCCCGAATGCGAATATTCGACAGATAAGAAGATACATGAATACAGCGAGGATTTTGAGAACACTAAATTAATAATAAGGAACGGGATAGGCAAGCAGATATGCAAGTTTGCGAATAAGAAGCTAAAAGAATTTGGATGCGAGGTAGATGTAACAGGGTTCAGGATTGCGCAGGTCATGGCTCTTCCTTATAGTAAGAATTTTAAGTTTGGGGGTTTCAGATGGAGAGGTATGTTAGACGTAAAAGACGGGGAAAACGAAGGATTGTCTGATTATATATTATCACAGAAAGAAAAAGGGTATAGTGGAAATCCCATATTCTTCAAAAAAAGAAGAGCGTCTAATGAGTATTTTATAAGGAAAGGCAAATTAAGAGAACATGTTCTTATACGGTTCATATTAAATAACGATTTTCCAGAGGGTTTCATAAATAATACATTATGGTTTTCTATCAAGTTATTATTGAGAGATAGTGGATTTGATATTAACACAAAGGAGTTTAGGAATTTTCATGAGGAAATAAAGAGAATACATAAAAGAGGGTTTTCTTTGAATATACCACCAAAGAAATATCTTTTTGATCCTGATACTGTAAATAATTATTGTATAAAACATTACATGCCTTTGGTGTTCCCTTATGATGAGAAGTTTAAATGTGCATGGGGAAAGAGGAAAGCAAAAACAGATTATGATATATTCATATCATGGGAAGCTTATAAATATGGAAAAGACGTTGATAAGGAAAAATTCATGTTGTATGAAGAGGATGATATTTTTGAGGACATAAAAAGGTTTAAAGAGAATATAATAGTGGGCGATTACAGGAACCATAAGAAATTTATTTGTTTTGTAAACTCCTTAATGATAAAATATGGAGAGGATAAAGTGAAATATTTCTTTGATAATAAGGTGTTAGAAGAGTTTATAGTTTATACCAGTATAAACAAGTACAAGTAGTAAAGTAATTATATATATAAATATGTAAGACTTTTTCTATGTGATATGTTTAATAAAGATTTTTTGGGGGTAAGATAAAATGTTTATGCAGATAGCTATAGCAGCAATAGGCATTGGAATTGTTGTGATGGTAGGATATTTAGTTATTGCAAATGTTGTAACTTCTTTATCGGCAGGAGCACAGAATACCGAGACTAATCCATGTTATGGAGAGGAATTGAATCATTCAAATTGTGCTAATGGAACAATTCCACCATGTTATGCAAACCCAGCTGATAATACAACGGCAACATATACTTGTGTCGATAGGACAGTCAACACATCAATTGCAAGTACAAGGGTTGTTGTGTTTGCAGGATTTAGTTTGATTGTCGTAGGTGTAATCGTATTAGCAGCATTTGGTTTGATTAGTGTTTTTAAATAGAATTATATCAATAACAGACTCATTAAAAAAATAAAAAATTTTGGCACAAGAATGTGCCAATAGTTTTATTTAAAGACTGATATAAGACCGCATGCTGCTAGCACAATTATTCCGACTGCGATTAGACCGAAGCCTGCATACACAGTTGTCCTTGCACTCAATACAGAAGCATTAAGGGTTGCATCACTAGATGACGCAATAAGTGATGTCTGCA
>Ga0180433_10001973_pt1 | contig 33152 bp, 41 predicted proteins | sample SS_ome_8_FD_132980 | JGI IMG/M metagenome (GOLD analysis project Ga0180433, IMG submission 132980) | Hypersaline lake sediment archaeal communities from the Salton Sea, California, USA - SS_1_D_1 metaG | ecosystem: Environmental > Aquatic > Non-marine Saline and Alkaline > Hypersaline >...
TCAAACCCTCACTTTCTTGTTCCCGGCCGCCTTCGGCGTCCGGGAATGGGCCGCGTGAGCGCCCGGATGGTCCCCGGCCGAAGACGGCCGGGAACCACCGCGTCGAGCGGACTCGACGCGGCTCCGGTCAGGAGTAGGATGGAAGCGGGTGATCCACCCGCCCGGCGTCAACGGCCGTACTCCGACGGCTTTGCAGTTGCGCACGTGTTGTGCGTAGCACGCTTCCATCCTACTCCAGCCCTCCGCCCGGCCGCTCACGCGGCCCGTTCCGCGCGTCGAGGTCCCGGCGTGATTGCACCATTAACGCCTTGCAGCCACAAGCATAGACCCTTGCCTGCTCGTAGCGCTTCCATGCTTTGCGCTGGTCGCGCATGGCTTTGTACCATCTGCGCTCGTTGATCAACGCCGTTATGCGCAGAATCATACGGTGGAGGGTACTGCCGCTTCGCGTCATCTCGTCACTTCCACGTTATCACCTAGTCCATTTGAGGGCCTGGTGGCGGCGGTTGGCCCACCATTCCGGGTGTTCTTTCCAGCTCCAGAATAAGGCGGCGTGCAGCAGGGCTGTGAATAGGATCATGAGCCACATGGCGTATATGCTGCGGTTGAATTTATCAGTTTTCATTGGCGTCAAGTTGCGCCAGCAGTGTGCGCGCGCGCTCATTGGCGCAGGGGTGATCGTAGTAGTGCGTCTGACAGAATGCGTTGTGGTCGAGACGGCAGGGCTCGTCGTCGACGAGCTCGCGAAGCAGGGCTATGGCCGCTGCGCCCTGGTCGGATGGTTGGTGCTGCTTGAGTGCCTCTGCGATTGTATCCAAGCGATAGGCGACAGGCTGCAGAGCACTGTGCAGGTCGGCGGCTTTGATGCTGCTCATTTGAAGCTCGCTTTCGGGGATACTGTGCTGCCCTCGTAATCGAAAAGGTTGTCGTGGATCTGAATGATGACGACACCGTTGGTGTGCGGCGGAACGTTGGTGGATATGCCTACATTTACGGTGATCTGCGGGGATCGCCAGGCGCAGCCTGCAAAAGCCTGAAAGAAGGCGAGCACCAGGGCAGCCTCTAGCAGAACAATCAAAATGAGGGCGCAGGTGTTGCTGACCGCGCCGACAATTCTTCTGAGTGTGTGCATGGGTTACCTCCAATCGACAAAATAAGCGTGGGGGCGAACCTTGTCGCTGCGGGCCCAGATGGTGCGGCCGTTCCAGGTTCCGGAGTGGGCGCCGTACCCACGGGCGCCGTCTTTTGCGGTCTCGCCTTTGACCTGGGCAATGAGGCGGAAGTTCTCGTCCTCGTCCATGGCCCAGAGCTGGTCGGGATCTATGCCGGAGATGATGAGATGACCGTCGGCGACGTGCATGTGCTCTATACCGGCGCTGTCTATGCGGAATATGGTCCTGGGCTGAAAATCGGGCGGGCTGAGGCGCAGGATGTCGCCGTTGGCGGTCTCTGGCCTGGCGTCTCGGCCCCAGGCGCCGCCACAGCCGACGTAGAGGTTGCCGGCAAAGGCATGGATGTGATTGGCGTCACAGGAAATCATGCGGCCGTCGAAGTCACTGACTCCTACCTGGCCGAAGTTGTGGGCGTACCACCGGCGACCGTCAAGCTCGGTGAAAGACCTGGCCATGGCGGTGGCTCCCAGGGTGTGGACGATGTCTCCGTTGTCGGCGCGGGCAAGGATGGTCTTATCCTTGAAAAGGCGGGCGCCGGTGTACTGGTTGTTGTAGGCCATGAGGGCGGTTGTTCCGCCGGAGCGCAATCCGCAGACGGACCAGCGGCCGCGCGTGCGGCCGGCGTTGCCGACGCGGCCGTCTTTGTAGATGAGGCAGTGGGAGCCGTGCTCTACGGGAAAATAGACACGGTCGAGCGCGCCTACGGGCTGGCCGATTGTTTCCTGAGAGCCGGTATATATTTCGCGGGCGCTGATGCGGCCGTCTTTTTCGGTGAGCAGGTAGATGACGCTGCGATGGCCTTTTCTGTAGACGTTGCTGGCGGTGAGGAGGTAGCCCTCTGGGACCTCGATGCCGCCAACGAGCTTGTAGTAGCGGTTGTCGCCCTGCCAGATGTGCTCGAGCTGGGCGGGCGGGTTGGGCTGGGGATCTGGGGTGGGTGTGACCGGGGCGTCCGGGTTGGCCGGGCTGTCGGGGGCGGGGTCGTGCGGGTCGGGGCGGTTCTGGAGGTACCAGAGAATGAGGGCGATGAGGCGTTTGAGAAAGTTCATTTTTAAGAGTTCCTTTTTTGATCGCTGCGGGTTTTACTGGTTGCTGCCGAGTTGCTTGAGAAGTTCGAGCCGCCGGGCCTTGGCTTCGGCGGTGAGTACGCCTGGGTCGGCGTCCACCAGCTCACGCTCCTGCGCGTCGAGGTCGTTACGCGAGCGTCCAGGAGTGACATGCTTGACGGCTGCCGTGTAGAGGCCGGTACCTACACGGCGGAAGTCGTTGGTGACGTTTTTGTTAAGCATCTGCCGAAGGGCGTGTAGCGGGTTTTTGGCGGTAAACTGTGTGCCGGCTTCCTTTAGCTCTTGAAAGATGGTTATGGGGCTGCGCGGATTTCCGTCGGACAGGAGGGTAACGACGGCTTGCCGTATGGCGGCGGCGGAGTTCTGGTCTACGGCGGGGCGTTTGAGTCCGGACTTCGTCGAATTTGTGCGGGTCTTTCCGGGGTTGGTTGGGCTTTTTGAGCGTGACGAAAGCCGGCGCTCCGGCGCGGGCTTCTGCCTGGGCGGAACCTTGGCAGCGGGTTTATGGGAGTTGCCGGCGATGTCTAGTATTCTGTCGAGTTTCTCGAGCCTGGCCTCGATGTTGGGCCTGGTGTTGAGCAAAGCGAGTTCGTCGGGGGCAACCTCTATGATGCTGCGGCCTTCTTCTGTGATTGCTAGTTCTTTCATGATGCTTGGGCTCCTTTCGTTGTGCATGCTGCTCCAGCGACGCAAGGCCGCTGGGGGCGTGAATGTGTCTGAGGAAAGAGGACGGCCTGTCCGGTGTCGCGCTCGAACTCGATGGCGGGGCGCTTGATGGTGCGGGTGACGTTAGCGCGGACGCGGTCGAGGTTGCGGACGCGGACGAGCTCGGAGATGCCGTGGCGGCGGAGGCGGTGTTTGAAGGTGAGCCATTCGGTGCGGGTGGCGCAGGCGACGTGCTTGAGGCCGCGGTCGCCGGAGATTGCAAAGTCGCTGCAGATGCCGGGCCGGCCGCCTGCAGTGCGGAATACGCGGTCGTCGCGGTAGCCGAAACGGGCGGCGAGCTCGCGGGAGGGGACCCAGTCGGCGCGGGCGAGGAGGTATTGCTCGATGTGCGCGGGGGTGGTCATGATTCGGAGGTACAGTGGTCTTTTGCTCCAGCGGCGCAAGGCCGCTGGGGGCTTTCGGGGCGCAGGCGCTGGGGGCTTTGGGCTGTGATGAACTCCGGGTAGCTCAGGCCCTCGCGGATGGCGGTGTAGATGGCTTTGAAGTAGCAGGCGGGGGCGAGGGTGAAATGGGATTGGAAGGCTTCGCGCTCGCGAAATGGCATTTTGCAGTTGGGGCAGACGTAGGGCATGGGAGTCAGCTTTCTTTGACGGCGTTATGCATGCGGTCTTTGAGGGCTTCGATGCTGCGGCGGGCCTGCTCGGGGGTGAGAGAGTCAAAACGCAGAGAGCCGGACCGAGATATGAGTTTTGCGACCTGAGAGGAAAGGTCTTTGGCTACAGCGGCGCAAGGCCGCTGGGGGCCGGACTTGCAGATGATGCCGGCGAGGTAGTGGTCGTTGCGCTTTTCTTCGGGAAGGAACTCGCGGAGGAGCTGCCAGTAGCGCTTGAGCTTCCATAGGAGGCGGGTGTTGGCCTGGTTCTTTGCCGGCAGCCGGCGGCGCCAGTGGCGCGGGGCCCAGGCGTATACTTTGCGGGTCTGACAACCCTCGGGGCAGGCCCCTTTGCCGTGGCCGACGGGCTTGAGGGGACGGCCGCAGACGGTACAGCAACGGGGATCCGGGGCCTGCCCACGGGATACGCGCGTCCAGAGGACATGCTCGAATACGGCCATGATGCGCTCAAACCGCTCCTGGTCGAGCTGCTTTGAGCTGTAACAGCCGGCAAATCGGAGCATGACGCGGCGCCGCTCGTCGGTGGTCATGCCGGCGAGCTTGGTGTAGACGTGCGTCAATCCCTTTTCGCGGTCTGTTATCACGATGATCTCTCTACGGTTGCAGCGCTTTCGTGCAGAGTGGATACAGCGGCGGAGGCACCTGGCTGAGAGCTGAAACAAGAGGCGAGTTGATTCTCTACCTTGGCCATCGCGCGGCGCTCAATAAAGAGCACCGCGTCCGGGCGTAAGGGTTTGCTGGCCAGGCCCACGGCGTGAACCATGCGGCCGACCTGGTCGAGGGTTCTGACGCGGTGAGGCGAGATGGCTTTGCCCATGATTTATTCCTCCGTGCTGGTGTCTATGACGGACTCGCGGGCGCCGTTGACAAGGGTTTTGTCTACGATGAAGAAGGCCAGTTCGCCTTCCTCGAGCCGGCACCCGTCGATTTTTTTGCCGTCGCGCAGGATCTTGGCGATCTCGGACTTCTTGAAGCTGACGCGGCGCTCAATGCAGTCGTCGTAGCCCTTGGCACAGATGCAGTCGAGCGCGCGGTCCTCGTTGAAGACGTCGACGTTGGAAACGCTGCGGAGACCGAAGCGGCCGTCGGGAGTTTTTACGGCGCGCGGTTTTTCGAACTGGTCCTTGTGCGTCAGTATGAAGGTGTTGAGTTGATCTGCGAAAGGGGCAATCCGGGTGTCAACCTCGGCGATGTCGGCCTGGGCTTTTTCGCTGATGGCGGCGATGCGTTTCTCGGCCCTGGCGACGATGATTTCGCGCTCGCAGGTGAGCTTGCGAATCTGCGTCATGAGCCCTTTGGCATCGTCCACGGTGCTGACGGATCGGCTGTCTGAGGTGTGTACTGCTGGCATTGCGCTGTGTCCTTTCTGGTTGGTTTATTCCTCTGGCCAAACGTTGCGGTTGTGCCGGCGGCGATGGGCGGCGAGGAGATGCTCTCGGCCGAGCTTCTGTTTCTTGCTCTCGGCCAGCAGGGCGGCCTTGCCCATGAGGTCGAACAGTACGCGCAGCCGGCCAGGCTCGTTGGCGATGGCGTGCGCGGCTGCGACGAGATCCTTTGCGGGGCGCGACACAAAGGCTTTACATACTTCTTCGCATTCTTCGCGAAAGACCTGTTCGGGTATAACGAGGGGCTCGGCACGTCCGAGAAACTGCTCGAAATAGCCGACCATGGCGCCGGAGTTCATGTTTTGATAGGCGGCGGGGTTGAGGATGACGGCGACTCCACAGTGCCGGGTGTCGTGCAAGCGCCGGATAAATTCGAAAATCCGGGGTATGTTCTGGTGACTGCCCGGCATGAGGCGGTTGGCTTCGTCGACGATCAACATGCGCCGGCGGTTGAAGGTCTTGAAGATGCGGTCGCGCATGTCGGCTGTCTTGCGGCCGGAGTTGATCCGGAAACGCCGGCAGAGCTCGGTGAGAAAGGCGTGGTAGCCACCGCTCTCGGGGCTGTCCAGGTAGCAGGAGCGGCCGTGATTGTTGTTCTCGCACCAGTGCCGGACGGCGACGGATTTGCTGCGGCCGGTGGCCCCGGCGATGATGGCCATCTTGCCGCCCTTGATGTCTCCGGCCAGGGCGTAGTCGAGCAGGTCGGTGATGCGCTTTGTGACGAGGGTCTCGACGTATCCGGCCTGGGCGCTCTGACGGACGCGCCTGCGCAGGTCGCGGACCTTCTTCATGAAGCTCTCGATCGAGGCTTCGTATTTTCCCGTCAGGATGCGGGTCAGGGTGGTGTAGTCGCAGTCGAGGTGCTCGCAGATGCTGGTCCGGGTCTGGTTGGTGTCGGTGGCCCAACCGGATAGCCATAGCAACATGTCCTGGTCTGCTTCGGCATAGTCCTTTATTCCGTCGACGATGATGTTTTCCGGAATGTTGATGACGTCCCGCGACATGCCGGCTTCGACGGTCTGTCCGCTGTCGTGCGTGGGGTGCCGGCCGCTCGCCTGTCCTTTCTTGCGCGTGCTGCTCATGGTGTGTCCTTTCGTCTTTCTGCTGCTTTAGGGGCTGGGCGGTTCGAGGGCGTCCGACGGGTCGGAAAACTGGTTGACCTCCGCCATTTCGAGCTCGGCGAGGATGGCGTCGTCTTCGTCCGGGCCGGGGTCGAAATCGGGGGTGCCGAGGCGGGCAGTGGTCTCGTTGCGGATCGCGGTGTCGAGGTCGCGGATGAGGGTTTTGTCTATGGCTCCGCCGGCGGGGTTGGCGAGAAGCGATTCGCTGTTTTGTTGGTGGATTGGAGTGCTGTCTATTATCGGGGTTGTGGATGAGGCGGGGAGGGCCGGGGCGTTGCGCCAGCCTGTTAGGTTGCGGCGGGCGGCGCTGGCCTGTTTGGCGCTCTTTATCTGCTGCTGGTGGCGCTTCTGCTCCTCGCGCAGGGCCTCGATGTTCTTGGGGTCCTCGCCCGTGACGGGGGCCAGCATGGGCTTGGCGCTGGCGGGCCCGATCTCACGCCCGTCGACGCTGTATATCCAGGCGACGGAGATGTCGTCGGGATCCACCTTGACCCGCACGCGATCGCGCCCGGGCGTCAGTTTGTACAACGCTTCGGAGCGGTACTTGCGGCGCAGGGCCCGGACCATCCCGCCGCGATCAACGACGCGCTCGCCCGGCAGCTCGCGGAGGAAGGCTTTGTAGAGGGCAAGAGGCTCCACCGGCGACCGCAGGCGGGAAGAGGAGGCACCGCGCGCGGCAAGCGGACTCTTGCCCTCTAAAATTTTTCCATTGGATGGATTGGAGTGGTAGACCAGCGCAAGCCAACGCTCGAAGGATGCCGTGAATTCGTCCAGCGTCGGGAGCAACTCCGGATGGTTCCAGTAGCGGTCCGCGCCGGCGGGGCGATCCGCCGGCTTGCTGCCGCGATAGCCCGGCCACAGCTTTGAGAACTGCTCGCACACCACGCGGAACATGCGTTCCACCACCTTCGCGCGTGCGTTATATGGAAGGGCAAAATGGGTCTCGCAGCCGAGGATCTCGCAAACCGTTCCGAGCCGCTCTTTGTCGCGATCGGAAAGGGCGGGGCGGGTAAAGCCCCTGGCGCGGTAGTCCTTACCGTTGTCTATATAGACGTGTACCGGCGGCAGGTTGTTGTTGCGGGCGATGCCGTCCCGGAACGCGCGCTCGATCACGTCGCGATTCGGCGAGATCGAGCGGATTCGGTAGCCCACGAAAAAAAGTGAGCCCCAGTCCTGCCAGGCAGTGAGCCAGGGGCGGACGGCAACCCAGCAGCCTTTGTCGGGGTCAAAGACTCGGACCGGGGCATCAAAAATGTGATGATCGCTGAACCAGATTTCATCCACGCGCGGGGCGGCGCGCTCGATGTAGCCGGCGATGTGATTGCGGAACCATTCCTCGCCCTCGCGGGCAATCAGGACCGCCTTCTGGTCGGCGTGGTGCTCGTAGTAGTAGCGCACGGCGCCGTAGGAGGGGATCTCGCCTTCCGGTACCGGCCGGCCCTGGCGAGAGTAGAATTCGCGGAAGGCGAGCGTCGCCAGCTTGTGGGCGTAGCGCAGGGCGAGCTTGTTGGGGTTTTCGTAGAGGGGGATCATGAGGTCCCAGAACTTCTTGCAGCCAGGCCGCACGTACTCTGCGGAGCCCTTTCCGTAGCGTGGCAGCAGCGCCCGCCAGTTGTCGCCGTCGGGGCGTTTCGAGTCCTCTACTTTCCCGAGCTTGCGGGTCCAGGAGCGGTAGTTGTGCCAGGCGCGGCCGTTTGCCAAAAGGCTCGCCCCGTTCTTGCCCGCGTTCTGAAGGGTGGAAAAATCTTCGCTGCGCGCCGCCACAATGTGGGCCGCGTCCTTGAGCGCGATCTTGCGCGAGCGCGCCAGCTCCCAGCATTCGGTGACGAAGCGAGCCTTCTGGCGTGCCACGACTATTTGCTCGGGCGGAAAGTTTTCGGACGGGACCGGCGACGGCTCTACAGGACCGGGAAGATTACCTGTTTCGCTACTGTGCCGGTCCCGTCCTTGCAAAGGGGTGCGGCCGGTGCACTGGCGGACACCGGCCGCGGGCGGCGATTGTGAGGGTGCGTGTGTCGCGCTTGGAGTCGCCGCCTGGGTTGAAGAAACTGTTGTTGAGAAAAGGCTCATTTTGCGGTGGCCACCCCGGCCACACGGGATTCGATGATTTGGGCGTCTTCCAGCAGGTGCTGGCGCAGCTCGAGAAGTTTCTCCGTGGAGACGTTGTCCATGACGTGGGCAATACGCTGCATGTGGGCGGTGACGTAGCGCAGCTCCAGGTCGTAGTCGATCTTCGCCAGGTGGCTGGGATCGTCGAGACCGAAGAGGAGCTGATCCGGATCCGGCAGCCGCCCGTAGCCGGTAAATGTCTGCCGGCGCTCGCGGTTGAGGAACGCCGCCACCGCATCGCGGAGCTCTTCGCGGTCGAGATCCTGCAGCGGGTGTGCGGCGAGAAAAGCGGGAAATTGCGCGGGGTCGATGGCGGTGAGTATATCTACCCGCCGCATCTCAAGTGCGGCGCGCCGCACTTCTTCCCCTTCCTCGAGTGTTTCATGAGCCACAGGCACATGAGGCACATGCTGAATGTAATGGATGAGGCCGTCGTGGATACGATCAACTTCCGCAAGCCAATTCGTGACAGCCGCATAGGTAAAGCTTTGGCGCCTGGAAAAATTGAACCGCTCTTTCATCCAAACCAGCCAATCGGTCGTTTTTGGAAAGTGTTCGCGTTTCGCCCTGCAGACGAGATCTGCAATTCGATATGCCTTGCTGCGCTCATCGCGCAGAAGGTCCGCGATCTCCCCCTCCAGTTTGACCAGATCCTTGCGTGTGGCCATAGCGTCAGATCCCCAGTTCGCGGTCGGGCCGGCCGAGCCGGGAGAGTTGCGCGATCCTGGGCGCCAGCAACAGGCCGATTGCTCCGCCTATGGATAGGCCGATCAGAAAAAATCCTATTGCGGTCATGAGTTTGCCTCCTCTTCGGGTTGCATTGCCTCGTCCACGTCGTACAACTTGACTTCTTGCAAAATCTTTTTTTTGAGATGGTCCAAAACCATTCGGCGGTAGCGGCCGGCCTTGCCCTTGACGCTACCTCGCCAAAACGCCTGATAGGTGTAACGGAACGGTATGCCGAGCTCGTCGCAAACGGCCTTGAGCGTGGTTTTTGCCTGGTGGCAACGCACTTCCAAATGGATCACGGATTCCGACAAACGGCCGCTTTTGGGCTTGCGTCTTTTGTCAATTGTCTTCATGATGCCATCCGGTTCTCAGTATTTCTGAGGGACAGGATATCACGTGACGTGAACCTGTCAACAGGAAAAATGAAAAAACATTCACATGACCAGAGCCTCGCGCTCAGGTTGCGTGAAGTCCGAAAAGCCAAGCGTTTCACGTTGCATGAAATGGCCGACCGAATGGGCGTTAGTGCAGGCCATTATGCAAACGTGGAAAGCGGGTCTTCCGGCGTCGGCGAAGCCGCGCTGCGGCTTTGCGCTGCCAATCTCGGGGTCAACCTCGCCTGGCTCAAAACTGGAAAATCTTCCAATTTCACAAATTCCGGAACGGGAAACACGCCGAACCGTCCCCAAAAAGTGCTGGAAAAGCCTTTGCCCTATCTCTCCGAAGGATACTTGTGGGAACAGCGCATTCTTGAAATTATCGAGGACCAGCGTGATACGATCGACCACAGTATGCGCGAGCTGCGGATCCCGCTGAGCGATATCCTGGCGGGGATCGGGCGGCGGGTTCAGGAGGAGATGGAACAGGAGGCGGATCATGAAACGTGAATCATTGTGGTGCATTCTGGTGCTGGTTGGTGCGGCGGTGGCGGCGGCCGGCGAAGATCATGCCGAGCGTTGGGCGCGGCTGATCGAGGAGCGCGAGTCTCGGGAAGCGGAGGAACGCAAGGCACGTGTGCTGCAGGACCTGGACAAAGCTGAGGCGATGCGCAAGGAGACGAAACCTGCTTGGGAAGCGATTGAAACGACGGAGCAGGAGGGCGACGAAACAAAGGCATCGTACTACCGCAAGAAGCTGCAGCCGATTTTGGACGGGCAGGAGCGGATGATCGAGAGGCTGAATCGGACGGAGTCGCTGGAGAAGCGATATGCGATGGATCCGGTCGATCCCGCAACATTGACGGCGGCATATTCGACAAACGCGATCCGTGCGGACCTGGACTACAAGGGCAAGCGGTTCTTGATCGAAGGGAATGTCCTTGCGCTTGACACGACGGACGACGGGACGCCCGGCGTGATGCTTGCGGGTGGAGCTGTGTGCTACTTCGACAAGCGATGGATCGAGGATTTGGCGAAGTTGGAAAAAAGCGACTTGATCGTCGTCTACGGTCTGTTTGCCGGGCGTTTGGGTGAACCGCGTTCATGGCATGGATTTGTCGATTGCGAGCTTGCGTGGCCCGTTTTCTAAAACACGGCCGAGTACTCGAGTAGTTTGTCCGCCCAGTCGCTTTGGGCTTCGTTGGCTTTTCTGATGGAGTCGGCGAGCTTGTCCATTTGCTCGGTCGCTGTGCGGCCGACGATTTTTATTTCTTCGGCGACGGGACCGGAAACGCTTTCGCCGCCACCGCCGCTTTCAGAGCCGACGCCGAGCCCGGCAATCATGGCGGCGGTGTCGATGTAGGGCATTGGTTGGCCGTTGGTACCGGCTTTTTTCATGGCCCATTGCTGGACGGCGCCTTTGGCGGTTTCTCCGGGCCACAATGCGCCCATTGCGCCCCAGGTTCCGCCGGCCGCCTGCTCAAGAAAACCGAGCTTGTTGATGTCTTCGGGTGACCCTTTGCCGGAGGCGATGTTTTCGTATGCCTGCTGCTTGCCGGCGTCGATCCCGAGAATTCCGTGGAGCCGGTCGGGGATGATGGCGCGCTGAATGTCCGGACCATACTTGATGGCGGTGTTGTAGAGGGCGATACCGAAATTCTGCGCAGAGCTTTTGACGATCGTGTTTAGCAGTTCAATCATCTTGCCTTGCTCGGCGGCGTCGAAAAGCGTGTCGACGGTGACGCCGCCGAAAGCCTTGGTTTTGAGCTCTTCGTACAGGTTGCCGATCAACTTGCTGGCCTGGCTTGTGAAGTTCTCGATTTGTCCGGTGGCAAAGGCGTCGGACATGTCGTCGCGGATCCCGATGATGTCTTCTTTGACTTTGTCAAAGAGGTCGCGGCCGGCGAGGCGCTTGATTTCTCCCCATAATCCTTGGATTGTGCTCTTGGCGCCGGTCATGGTGTCGGATGCTGTTCGGGCCATTCCGGAAAACTTGCCCATCATTTCGGAAAACGCGGACCAGACTTCCGCTCCGGTACGACCGGCTTCCTGCATGGCTTTCAGCTTTTTGATCTGATCGCCGGTGAGAAAACCGAGTTCCATAAGGCGGCGCGCTTCTTCGCCAAATGCGTCGTCACTTTGGATCATTGAGTAAAGACGGGATACAACACCGGACATTTCGGTCAGTTTCATGTTGGCGAAGGCGGCCATGTCGCCCACCATCGTTAGACCTTCGCCCGCGCCAAGAGCGCTGCCCCCGATGTTGTACAGGATTTTTCCGGCACTGATTACGTCTGGATTCAGAAACGGGGTCGAGTTCGCATACTCATAGAGATATTTAATGTGTTCCCGTGCGGCTTCCGCCGAGCCCATAAGCTGCTGAAGCTGCATGAGGCCCATTTCATATTGCTCGTTGGGGCCGAGCAGGGCGTTGGCGACGTTCATGGCGCCGCTGCCCATGCGCTGCGCCAGGCTGAACATGTCCTTGCCGATCTGCATGAAGTGGAAGAGATCGGCGCCGGCGCGGGAGATGCGCTCGCGCATACGGCCGAAGCCGGTGGTGACGCCGGTGAGGGCGCGGCTGAACTGGCTGGCGCCCTGGAGGGTGAGCTGGACGGCTACGCGTGCGGTGTCTGCCATGGGGTCAGTACTCCAATGCTCCTACGCCGGCCCATTCTTCGGGACGGTTTTCGAGGTCGTCGCTGTGGTTGGGCCGGTCCTCGCCGGGCGTGGCGCGCAGGGGGTTTTCCGGCGCGATGCGCATGCCGCGCGGCGGCCCGACAACGTTGCTGCGGGCATGTTGGGCAAGGGCTTTGGCCCAGAAACGGTCGGCGTGGCCGTCGTCGTCGCGCGTGGCGACGTAGCGGATGTTGCCGGCGGAAGTGACCTGCTTCTCGACCTTGTGCAGGTCCTCGACGATGTCGTAGTCGTCGGGTACGACGACGGCTTTGTCCTGGAAGGCGCGCAGCATGGCCATGGCCATCTCTTCCTTGACGGGGGCGGTGAACTGGACGGGCTCAACAAGGTAGGCGCCGTGCCGGCGCTGGGCTTCCTCGGCGAGCATGGCGCCGATGCCGGTCTCGTCGATGCAGACGCGCCGCACGTCGTGCGCGGCGATGATCTCCGAAAGCACGTCGAGCTGCTGATGAAAAGGGCATTTCTCCAGAACGCGGACCTCGCGCGTGACGCCCACCTCGCCGACCAGCTCGTCGCGCCAGATGACGCTGAGGTCGCGCTTGCGGCCGATGTCCATGCCGATGTATTGCGGACCGCGGCCTTGCGCCGTGAGCTCTTCCCAGGGGCGCGAGCAGCCGCTGATGAGCTCGTAGGTGAGGAGGCTCCCAAGGTCGTCCTGCGGGGTGCACATGTATTCCTGCAGCCACTGTGCATCGGTGGCGCAGCGGGCGCGCTGGCGCTCGATGAACTGTTCTTTGGTAATGGGCTGAAGGCCGCGCTTGGCGGTGGCGGCGTTGATGCGGTCGATGAGGCCCTGCTCGCAAGCCTGGACGATGTTGACGGAGTAGAAGCTCCACTCCATGCGGTTGGGGCCCTTGGCGTCGGTACAGAACTTGTTGAACTGGGTGTTCTTGCCGCGATGGGTGCTGATGACCTCGATCTGGTAGCCCCACACGCTGGCGGTCGGTTGCGCCACCTGCCAGAGCAAAAGCTGATCTTTGTGCAGGGCAAACTCGTCGAGCACGACGTCGCCGCCTTTGCCGGCGAGGGCGTCGGGGTTGGAGGTGAGGACGTAGATCCGTGAGGCGTTGGGGAACTCGATGACCTGGGCCTTGATGTCGGCGATCTCTTCCAGGTTGTCGCCCCAGTCGAGCCCCTTGGCGACAACGCCGGCGAGGCGGCACCAGCGGGCGCAATCGCGGACGAATTCCTTGGCGGTGGAGAGGTCGCGGGTGGAGACCCAGCAGTCGAGCCCGGGGACGCGCATGGCCTTGGTGACGCGGCGGTAGCTGGTGGCGTAGGTCCAGCCGATGCGGCGGGACTTTTCGGCCAGCTTCATCTGCGACTCGTCACGAATCCAGGCCCACTGGTACTCCGTGAAGAAGTCCTTCGAAATCTTCGCAAATTGATTGGTCGCCATTATCCAAGAGCCTGGTCCATTGCTTCGGCCAATGCCTTGAGGTCGGTGTTGCCGGAGGCGTCCGCCTTGCGGCGGGCTTCCTCGCTGATCGTGCGCATGCGCGCCTGAAATTCGCGGTGCTGCATCTGCAGCTTGATGAACGATTGGTCCCCGCGCCGCAAGCGTTCCAGCGCCTCAACAAGCTGCATGAACTTGGCGGGTTTCTCGGCAAGCAGATCCTTGAGCGTTTCCGGATTGAAGTCCTCCAGCACTTCCTGGATCGTGTCGGTGGCGAGGTACGCGCTGGCGTTGCTTGCGAGGTTCAGGCTGTCCTCGCCGTCGTCGCCGCCGGCGGCGGCTTCGGCCAGGACGCGGGCGCTCTCGCGCCGGAGCTGCATTTCCTCGAGCCGGCGCCGGATCCGGAGCCAGCCCTGGTAGCCGTGTGCTTTCCAGGAGGACAGGTTTTGCGGGCTCACGTCGGTGACGCCTTCTTCCTCAAGAAAGGCGAGGATTTCTTTGGCGGGCCGGTTGTCGTAGAGCATCCGGTTGATCTTGCCGCGCAGCTTTGCCGGCAGCCGCCCGATTTTTCCGGTGGACGTGCTCACGCCAGGCCCCACTCCTCGAGATAGTCGATGCCGTCGGAGGTGATCTTCCAGCGCTTGTGCCCGCGCGCCATGGGGTCGCGCACGCATTCGATCATGCCCTTGCCCTCGAGATAGGCGCACTCGATCTCGAACTCCGTCGCGTTGGCGTCCGGGAGTTCGCCCTCGCGCCTGGCAAACTGGGCCATGCGCTCGGCATCGCGCGGGTTGGGGCGGAAGCCGTGCGTCTGGAGAAGTATTTCGTTGCGTATCAGCTCGCTACGATTCATCGGGCAATTTTCCTCCGATGGAAATGTTCAGGCGGTCGGCGATGAGCTTGACGATCGTTTGCGTGGCGGTGCTCTCGCGCTGCACTTCGCTGATGAGTACGGACAGCCCGTCCAGCCTGCGCTCGAGCTGCTGGTATTCGCGCCGGCGCTGCTCCTGCGCGGCGTGGCAATCGCGGCGCTGCACGAAGTTATCGTAGATCTTCTTGCGGCTTTCGGTGGCGGCATCGAGGCGCTTGTCGAACGCGGCGATGTCTTCGCGCTCCAGCTCGTCAATGCGTTGCTCGAGATGGACCACGGTTTCCCGGTTGATGCGGTCTTTTCGGGGAAACATGTAGTACCAGCCCCCGTTGACAAGGGCACTGAGGAGGGCGACCACAAAACCTACGATGATGCCTGTAATGATCGGCGACATAATGGTGCGCTGAATAAACGTTTTCCAGTCAGTGTAGCAACCCCGCACGCTTTTTTTGGGCGCGCGCCCAAAAAACCGATGCCCCCTGGTGTACACTGCTGCCATGCTTTACGACTGGACAGGACGCCCGGTGGGCGAACGCGGCGCGGATCCGGGCGGCGCCCCGATCGGCGGCCGGCTCGTCGGCTGGGAGGATATCGACCGCCAGGGCGAGGACGAATCCCGCGCGCTGACGCCCACCAAGATTGACGGCATTTTCCGCGACGCGAACCGGGGCGACTGCCAGGCGCAGGCGCGGCTCGCCGTCGAAATCGAGGAAAAAGACTGGGACGTCTCGCACCCGCTTTCCACGCGGCGCGCGGCGGTCAAAGGCATCGCCTGGCAGTGCCTGCCGCCCAAGGGTTTAGAAAACGACGCCACCGCCAAACGCATTGCCGAGGCAGCGGGCGAGATGCTGCGCAACGTTCCGGCCGACGGCGACGACGAGCTGGACTTCGGCGGGCTGCTCGACCACATGCTGCTCGCCATTCTGCCCGGCTACTCGTGGACCGAGATCGTGTGGGGCAAAGGCGGCGGCACAATCGAGGCGTTTGTTCCCGGCATGGTCAACGCCGTCACGTTCCGCGATTCCGTCGAGCCACGGCTCGCCACCACGGCGCACCCGGAAGGCTTGCCTTTTGCGCCCAACAAGTTCGTGTTCCACCGCCACAACGCGCGCAGCGGCGATTCCTCGCGCGGCGGGCTGATCCGTCCGCTGGGCTGGATGTACCTTTTCGAAATGACGGGCGTCAAAGACCTCATGCGTTTTGCCGAAAAGTTCGGCATGCCGTTCGTTTCCGCCCGGCTCGACGACAATGCGTGGGAAAAAGACCGCACCAAGATCGCTTATCTCATCCGCAACTTCGGCCGCGACGGCGGCGCCGTCTTTTCCAAGGCCGTCGAGACCGAGCTGGTGCAGGCCGCCCAGGGCGGCGCGGACCTTTACTTCAAGATGCTCGAATACTTCGGCGCCGCCAAGACCAAGGTTGTCCTGGGGCAGACTGCCACCAGCGGCGACGCGGGCGGGTTCTCCAAGGGCCAGGCCCAGGAAAACGTGCGGCAGGACATCCTCGAGGCAGACGCCCGGGCGCTCGAAGGGACACTGCGGCGCGACGTGCTGCAGCCCTGGACCATGTTCACGCACGGGCCCGACGCGCCGGTACCGGTTCTGAGTTTCGACGCCGCACCCGCCGAGGACATGAAGGACAAGGCGGAGATCGTGACCCAGCTCAGCGAAGCGGGCCTGCAGCCGGATCCCGAGTGGGCGGAAAAAACCTTCAACGTCCGCCTCGCACGCGGTCCCGACGGCAAGCTGCTGAGCGCCCAGGCCCGCGAACCGTTCGCCATGGCGGGCGAAAAAAAAAAGCGTCCGCTCCCTCTGACGGGGCCAACGAATCGCTGGTAGCCGCCGCGCTCGATTCCATCCTCGCCGACACCGATCTGTACGACGCCTGGCTCGGCCCCGTGGCCGACGCCCTGGCCGAGGCGCGGCGGGGCATGCCGCCCCCGGATCCCGACGCGGATCCGGAGCGCGAATCCGCGTTTCTCGATGACCTCAAACAGCGGGCCGCCGCGCTCGATCGGCGCATCCCGGATCTTTATACCCGCATGGACACCGCCGCGCTCGAGCGGCGCCTGCTCGCCGTGCTCAACGCCGGCCACGTCAACGGCCGCGTTTCCCGGCTTGAGCAGCTCCGCCGGCAGCTTGCCGGCAGCGGCGATGCAATCGGGCTGCAGGGAGAGACAGAAGGCGGCTTTGCCGCCGAGCCGATAGATACCGCACAGGCCGCGCAGCAGTGGCTGGCCGACAAAGTCGTCGTCCCCACGGAGCTCAGCTCGATCGAAATCTCCCGGGAATGGCCCGCACAGATGCGCATGCAGTCGTTTTTCTCCGCACGCGTCGCCTCGGGCAACATCCTCGGCAGCTTCCGCGAGATGACGCGCAAGATCCAGCGCGGCGAGCTGGGCTATAGCGAGGCCGTCTCGCAGCTCTCCGAGTTTCTCGCCCGCGAGGGCTACGGCATACCGCTGCCCGGCACGCGCGAGGACAAGGACCTGCGGGACATCGCGAGCACCGCGCGCATGGAGCTGATCTTGCGGCAGAACGTCTGGATGGCCGACGCGCTCGGCGCCCGGATCATCTCCGAACAGCCCGCCGTCCTGGAGCGTTTCCCCAACTACCGCTACATCGCCAACACCGACCGGCATGCCCGGTTCGACGGGCTCGTGCTGCCAAAGACGCACCCTTTCTGGCAGACGCACTATCCGCCCTGGGACTTCCGCTGCCAGTGCATTGCCATTGACGAAGAGGGTCAGGCCAACGCCACCACCACGCGCTTCCGCAGCGCCGCCGGCGGCGGGCAGCGCGGCAAGGTCAGCTTTCGCAACCGGGTGCTGGAAATCGAGCCGCCGGAAAGCGGCTTCCTCTTCTCCAGCGACCCCGCCCAGGCGTTCGCCCAGTTCGATCCCGCAGCCATATCCGACCCCGAAATCCGGGACATCTTCGAGGCCGAGCTGCGAATGCGCAACGCGGAGGCGTAGAAAAAAATTCCGCTCCGTCCAAAATTAAGCGCTTGACCGTGCATAATGGACACCTGAAATGAAGCTCCTGGGCACAAATCCGATTGACGAGCTGATCCTGACCCTGGGCGACGTCAAGGTGCGTCGCGATGCAGACGGAGTGCCGACCGCCATACGCATTATGCGGCCCGGCGCCATGTCCCTTACGATCGACGGCGTGCCGATCACCGGCACCGTCGACGCAGAGGACATCCGCAGCATCCTCCAGTACCACGCCCTCAAGGGCGAGCTGATCCCGATCGACTGCGAGCACCTGCTCCAGAAGATCGCGGACGCCAAGGGGATCGAGGAAGCCGAGCTGGTCCGCAGCGAGAAACTCCTGGGCGAGAAAGCCGCCGCCGGCATGGTCAGCCTCAAGGAGGAGGACGGCGAGCTGTGGGCGCACATCGAAAAGCTCGCCGGCCGGGCGCGCGACTTGCTGAGCGGCGCAGCCGATGCGCTCTACGGCTATTTCTCGCCCGTGTTGCGCGGTCTCAAGGACGGGCCCCTGCGCATCACGTCGCTGGCGCTCACGAATTTACCGGCGATCAACGGACAGGAACTGCTCGCGGCAACGGAAGGGTGCTCACGGAGCGCGCCGATCATGGCGACAATGAGACGACACGACAATGGAGGACCGACGATGAAGTGGTTTGAAAAGTTGATCGAATTGCTGGGCAAGGACAAGGCCGCACTGACGGCCGAATCCGCCGACCGCGAGCCCCTGTTCCAGGCAGCCGTAGAAACCATAGAGGGCGAGCGGGGCACGGTATCCGATTTTCTCGGCCAGGTCCGTGACGCACTCTCGCTCAAGGACGACGACGGCCTGGAGGCCGCCGCCGGCAAGCTGCTTTCCGTTGTCGAAAAAGCCAAGGGCGACACCACCGCGCTCAACGAGCTGCAGACGCGCGTCGACGAGCTCGAAGGCAAAGAGCGCGACCGTGCCGTTGAGCGGCTCCAGGCCGAAGGCAAGCTCACCGAGGCCATGCTGCCCTGGGCCCGCAAGCAGGACACCGCCGCCCTCATGGAATGGGCCAAGGACGCCCCCGTCGTGGTTCAGCCCGGACGGACCGCCAAGCGCGAGGAATTGGATCCCGGCGACACCCAGGCCCTGAGCGATGTCGACCGCGCCATTGCCCAAGCGTGCGGCGTGGATCCCGCCAAGGTCGCGGAGGTTCACGGACTCAAGGCGTAGTAGGCGCAGCAGCTTAGTTTTCGAGCGGAAGAACACGAGAATCAAAGAAGAGCGGAGGAAATGACGATGAAGCGAGTGAGCAGAATTCTGACGGCCGGCGCCCTGGTGGCGCTTTTCGCAGTGTTGACCGTGCCCGCAGTGCAGGCCGCGGCCCTGACCGAGGCGCGCGACACGCCCATGCGCTACGGCGAGACGATTTCGATCGGCGTGTACACCAACACGCGGATCTGGGCCGGCTCCATGGTCGCCCTCAACTCCAGCGGCTACGCCGTCCCGGCGGCCGACACCTCCGGCTACATCGTCATTGGCCGCGCCGACGAGACAGTCGACAATCGCTACGGCCAGGACGACGCCGGTGACAGCGGCACGCTTACCATCGAGGTAACGCGCGGCGTTTTCCGCTGGGCCAACCTCACGGGCATCACCGATGCGGACATCGGCAGTTTTGTCTACGTCGAGGACGATCAGAGCGTCGACGACGACGCCCCCTCGCAGTCCATCATCGCCGGCATCTGCCGCGATGTCGACTCCGACGGCGTCTGGGTAGACACCTTCCACGTCGGCCGCACCGCCGGCAGCTATACGACCATCACCGCATCCGGAAAAGCCACCTTTAACGGCGAAACCGAGATGAACGAAGACGTCGACATCAACCTCGACGCCAGCGACGAAGAGATCGCCATCACCCAGGCCGGCGCGGCCGGTCCCGGCAGTGCGGGCCTGATCGTCATTAACGACGACCGCACCGGCGCCACGGCAAACGCGGCGGACGAAGCCACCATTACGATCGACGCCGAAGGCACCTATGCCCTGGGACTCACGGACGGCGGTATCGCCATTGAGGGCGACATCATCCCCACCGTCGACGACCAGACCGACCTGGGCTCCGCCAGCGCCCAGCTCGACGACGTCTACATTGACGGCCAGCTCTACGTTGACCAGCTCGACGCGCAGTATGCCAACAAGACCGGCGCGTACACCAATGCGGCAACCGACCTGGTCCTCAGCTACAACACCTCTGCCGCAACGACCAACACGCTTCCCGAAGCGTCCACGGTCCTCGGCAAAGTGTTTGTCATCTGCCTGCAGGACGATGACGGCGATCTCGTTGTCATCACCGACGGCACCGACACCTTCGACGGCACCAACAACCAGGTCACCATGGCCGATGCCGGGGACAGCCTCTGGCTCCAGGCCACGGCAGCCAACGTGTACACCATTCTCGTCAACGTCGGCGGAACGCTGGGCACGCAGTAATTCAGGCAGCAAAACAACCGGTACGGTAATTCACAGCAGACGGAGGCAGACAGATGGACATCAACAGAGCGAACCTTGACGCGTTGTTTCGGACGATTTCGACCGCATTCCAGCAGGGCATGGAGTGGCGGCCGCCGGTCGACCTGGGCTTTATGACGCGGGACTACCCGTCCAACAGCGCCAGCAACTTCTACGCCTTCATCCACCAGATGGCCGGCTTCCGCGAGTGGCTCGGCGACCGGGTGTGGAACAACCTGCGCAGCGAGCGGTTCAATGTGCCGAACCGCGATTTCGAGCGCTCGTACATCATGCCTGCCAATGATATCGAGGACGACCAGTACGGCGTCTACGGGCCCATCTGGCAGGACAACGGCGCCGCCTGGCAGGCCTTGCTGTACTCGCTCGTCATCGAGGTCCTCACCGACAACCCGGAGATTTTCGACGGCAAAGCTTTCTTCGCCGACGACCACGCCTACGGCGACAACACCATCGACAACCTTACGGACGGCGCCCTCACGGAGACCACCTTTGAGGCCGCTTTCACCGCGACGGCATCGTGGAAGTATGCCAACGGCGAACTCATCCGGCCCATGTGGACACACCTGCTGCACGGCCCCAAGCTGCGTTCCACCGCGTTCGAGCTCGTCGACGCCAAGCAGGTTTCCGACGACGACGGCAACCTCGTCGACAACCCCAACTACAAGCGCTGCACGCGCGTCGAGATTCCCGACTTCGTCGGAACCTACGACGACTACTGGGCGCTTGTGGACGGCAGCCGGCCGGTCAAGGCCATCGCGCGCCAGGTCCGCAAGACCCCGCGCCCGATCATGGACACGCGGCCCGAGGAAGTCGAGCTCAGCGGCGATATCAAGATGTTCGCCCACGGGCGGGCAGCCGCTGCGGGCGCCTTCCCGCACATGATTTACATGGCGAGACTGTAGGGGCGGGGCGGCAACCCCGGAGTTTGTCCTTTCGCCGGGTTGACCGCAGGCCGACGGGCGGGTTGCCGACACACCGGCAGCCCGCCCATTTTTTCGGGAGGAACACGCGCACATGGGCGACTACATCGTACAGGCGGACATCGAGCGGCGGCTGAGGGACCACTTCGACTCCCTCTACGACCTGCCGACCGATGCCGACGACCTCGACCAGGACATCACCTCCGTCGAGGCCGAGGCCAACGCCTTTCTCGGCCGCCGCTACCAGGTCCCCGTCACCGCCACGCAGGCCGTCCGCTACGTCAAGAAAATCTGCCTCGACCTCGCGGAAGAAACCGCCTACGCCCGGGGCGAATCCCCCGAGCTGCCCGAGAAAATAAAGCGCCAGGCCGACAACGCCCGCAAGCAGCTCACCATGATAGCAGAAGGCAAGATCAGCCTCGGCGCCGCCTCCGTTCCCGAGCGCCAGAACGGCGGCGCCGCCGCCATCATCGTCGACGCCGACGACCCCGAATTTACGCGCGATCGGATGAAAGGATTTTGACCCAGTGCCCATGTTCGCCATACTCGAGGACACCGCAACCCCGCGCTTGAAGCGTCTTGCAGGCCGCCTGCAGGGCCGCGGCCGCGGCGACGCATTCCTCCAGCGCTGGGCCGTCCTCGTCCGCCGCGAAGCCGTCAACCGCGCCCTTGCCAAAGGCGGCCGGCGTTTCTGGAAAGACGTCGCCCGCTCCGTCCACATCGTCACCAAAGTCGGCGCCATGGCCGTCGAAGCCCGCCACCGCGCCGCCGCCCAGAAGCAATACGGCGGCAAGATCGAAGCGCGCGGCAAAGGCCCCGGCGGCGCCCGTTTCCTCGCCATCCCCGTTTCCCCCGATGTCGAAGGCTCCACCGCCCGCCGTTTTGTCCTCGGCTATGGCCTTGACAACGTTCGCTTCGTCATCAACCAGCGCACCGGCACCGGCGTCCTCGGCCTCCCCCTGGGCGGCGACGAGATCGACGTCAAGTTCGCCCTCACCGAGGAAACCAAGCCCCAGCGCCCCGACCCCTTCTTCCCCGAAGACGACGAAATCGCTGCCATGGGAGAAGACGAAGCCATCCGCATGATCGAAGAATAAGGAGCACAGTCATGATCGCGAAGAAAGAAGACGTCAAGAAAGAGCCCAAGCCCAAAAATAAGTCGGCAGCAACCGACTCCTCCGGTCCCAAGCCCGTTGAAGAGCCCAAGGCCCCCGAAGCGCCCAAGGCCCCCGAAGCGCCCAAGGCCCCCGAAGCGCCGCAGGCACTGGATCCCGCCGCCGCCGGCGACAAGGTCCTCGACCTGCTCGAAGCGCTCGTCCTCAAGCAGCACGGCAAAGTCGTCAAAGGCGAACCCACCACCGACAACTACGCCGTCCGCCTCGGCAAAGGCGTCACGCTCAACCTTGAGCCCGGCAAGATCATCGAAGCCCTCAAAGCCCGGTATCCGCAAGCCGTCTTCACCTGGTTCTCGAAATAGCCCGCAAACGCAAAAGGAGGCACACCATGCCCAAAGACAGAGGCCGTGAATTTCTCGCCGTGCTCGATCTCAAGCAGGACGGCAAAGCCGTCAAGATCGACGACCCTCAAAAGGTCACACTCAAGAAGGGCGCCTACACCATCGCCATGCGCAAGGGCCAGACCTTCTGGGGCGATCGCGAAAAAGCCATCGCCGCTCTGCAGAAGTCGTTTACCGAGTGCACCTTCACCTGGGAGTAATGCCGCGTGCTCAGCACCAAGACATGCTGGGATGCGCTTGTTAAGGAAGTTCGGACCCGTCTGCCCGCCCTCGAGGACGTAGTCCCCATATCCTTCCGGCGCATCAACGACGAGAAGTTCCTCACCAACTTCCCCGGGCTCAAACTGCCAGCATGTCTTGTTGTCCACCTCGGGCGCAGCACCGACGCAATGGGCCAGGCCCGCAACCGCGAAACCCGCTGGAACGCCGTCTTCATCACCCGGGACGAAGGCGGCGACGCCTGGGAAGGCGCCACCGGGCTGGTGGACGACTTTGAGGACAACGTCCTCGACCGCCAGATCCTCGACGACGAGCTCACCATCCACGGCTCAGTGCAGGTTCAGGTCGCCTACAGCGCCCAGCGGTTTTCCATCTACCAGGTCGCCTTCACAACCCGCCAGGCCGAGGAACGCGAATGAACCGCCTTGCCGCCATAGCCTCTATCGTCGCCCTGCTCTGCGCCGCATCCGCCGCCCAGGAAGTCGCCTCCGTTGAGCGCTGGACCTGCGACGCCGACGAGCTCATCCCGCATCCCCTCGAAGTCCGGCGCGGCGAGTCCCGCGTTTTCGAGGTCACCTTCGAGACCAACGACGTCGCCATGGGCCTCAGCCGCGCCACCGGCGCGCGCATGTACTACACCCCCGCCGATCCCTCAACCAACACCACGCACTACACCATCACCGGATCCGTCCACAACGCCTCCGCCGGCAAAGTCCGCGTCCACTGGGACAGCGGCGACGAAGCCACCCCCGACTATTACGAATACGAGATCGCCGTCCTCGGTACCACCCAGACTATGGTCCGTGCCTTCGGCCCCCTCACCCTTAAGCCCGGCATCGGCGACGCCGGCAGTATCTCCGGAACCCCCAGCGCCCGCGAAACTTTCGACTACGCCGCCGTCGACATCCAGAACGCCGACCTCGCCCCCTGGGCCACCGAAGCCTTCGTCGACGTCAAACGCCAGACCGCCACCAACGAAGCCGCCGGCCTTGCCCAGGGCTACACCGGCACCGTCATGACCGCCGTCGCCGGGCTCTACGCCGCGCAGTCCGATACCAACGCCATCCGCATCGCCGCCACCAACCAGGCCGCCGGTCTCGCCCAGGGCTACACCGGCACCGTCATGACCGCCGTGGCCGGGCTCTATGCCGCGCAGTCCGATACCAACGCGATCCGGACGGCCGCCACCAACGAGGCCGCCGGTCTCGCCCAGGGCTATACCGGCACCGTCATGACCGCCGTGGCCGGGCTCTACGCCGCGCAGTCAGACACCAACGCCATCCGGACCGCCGCCACCAACCAGGCCGCCGGCCTCGCCCAGGGCTACACCGGCACCGTCATGACCGCCGTGGCCGGGATCTACGCCGCGCAGTCCGACACCAACGCCATCCGGACCGCCGCCACCAACCAGGCCGCCGGTCTCGCCCAGGGCTACACCGGCACTGTCATGACCGCCGTGGCCGGGCTCTACGCCGCGCAAAGCGACACCAACGCGATCCGAACGGCCGCCACCAACGAGGCCGCCGGCCTTGCCCAGGGCTACACCGGCACTGTCATGACCGCCGTGGCCGGGCTCTACGCCGCGCAGTCAGACACCAACGCCATCCGGACCGCAGCGACCAACGAAGCCGCCGGTCTCGCCCAGGGCTACACCGGCACTGTCATGACCGCCGTGGCCGGGCTCTATGCCGCGCAGTCCGATACCAACGCAATCCGGACCGCCGCCACCAACCAGGCCGCCACCAGCGCCGCCGCGCTGTATGCCGCGCAGTCGGACACCAACGCCATCCGCGTGGCCGCCACCAACGAAGCCGCCGGATTGTTTGCCGCAACCTACGTTGCGCAGTCCGATACCAACGCCATCCGCCTGGCCGCCACAAACCAGGCTGCCGGCCTTGCCCAGGGCTACACCGGCACCGTCATGACCGCCGTGGCCGGGCTCTACGCCGCGCAAAGCGACACCAACGCCATTCGCATTGCCGCCACCAACCAGGCCGCCGGCAGCGCCGCCGCGCTTTACGCCGCGCAGTCCGATACCAACGCGATCCGCGTGGCCGCGACCAACCAGGCCGCCACGTCCGCCGCCGCGCTATACGCCGCGCAGAGCGACACCAACGCCATCCGCATAGCCGCGACCAACCAGGCCGCCACCAGTTCCGCCGCGCTCTATGCAGCTCAGTCCGATACCAACGCGATCCGCGTGGCCGCGACCAACCAGGCCGCCACGTCCGCCGCCGCGCTATACGCCGCGCAAAGCGACACCAACGCCATCCGTCAGGCAGCCACGAATCAATCAATCGCCTGGGTCGTCGACAAGGGCGCGGACGGAACGCTCAAAGACGGCAGCACCGTCGAGGACGGGCTTATCACCGCTTTCGGCACCGAGAACATCACCAACATCATGGACCAGCTCAAGGTCGCCGACTCCTCGAGCCTCGGCAGCGAGCTCTTGAGCAACGGCGGCTTCACCAACGCCTGGGGCTGGTACCTCAGCAACTGCACGCATCAGGCCGCCGGCACCTATGCCGACAAGATCCGGATCGACGCCGGCCAGACCGCCATGATCCAGGTCAGCAACGCCGCCGCCCCCTCCATCGTCACCGGCGCCACGTACTATCTCAGCGTCTACCTCCACAGCTTCGGCGACTCCGTCACCTACAGCGCCCGCATGGGCGGCTTCACCAACAGCGCCACCGCCACCAGCGCCGGCACCATCGCCCGCGTCCATCCCGTCCGCAACCAGGACCGCCTCCAGCTCTGGATCACCGCCGGCTACACCTACGCCGTTTACCTCGACAACGCCAGCCTCAAGCAGATCACCGGCGGCGACACCTGGATGGCAGACGAGGCTTTTGTAGGTGGGGATCTGTACATCAAAGGCACGAACATCTTGGACCGCATCGAATCCTACACCGACACGGCAACGGGGGCGCTTGCGACGGTAGCGCACACGGGCGACCACGGGGATTTGACGGGACTGTCAGACGACGATCATCCGCAGTACACGACGCATGGGGAGGCGACGAACATCGCCGATCAGGCGGCGGCTGCGGCTACCAACGGCATCACTGGCAAGTACGTGGACGAGTCGGGCGACGACATGACTGGCGACCTCGGGGGCGGTCTTAACAGCCTTACGAATTGGGGGGACATCTACCTGCTCGGAGGCGCTACGCCGGGAATCGGGCGTATTTATTTTGTCCGCGTGCACGATGTAGGCACCGCCACGCATAGCGGAGAGGGCGGGATGACGTTAGCGGCGCTGGAAGGGGCGCTAGGCGATCCGGCTTCTGTCACGAACAGCGGAGTCGAAAGTGTGGCAATCGCGTATCTGTTCTCGGGCGGCGTGCAGGATGTCTCTGGTAACGCCAGTCTCGGCCTCGCCTACGGCACCGGATCTCAAACCCTGTCACACAACGCCGCTATCGCACTCGGCCCGACGAACAGTCAGGCTGATTATAGCGTCACGGCACCGGGCGGATTCTATGGGCCGGGAGGTAATTTGAGTGGGGTTGTTACGAGCGAGTCAGACCCGCAGTGGGCGGCGTGGACGAACAGCGAAAGCGTGGCGCTGGGTCAAAATGCATCGGTTACTCCGGGGGCGGCACACGATGTGGCAATAGGGAAGTACGCTGTTGCGTCTGCCAGTAGTGTTGCCGTCGGGGAAGGGTCGATAGCGCACGACGAGAGCGTAGCCGTTGGAAGACTCGCCGAGGCGTACACTGGCGCTGGCCCTCCGCTTTATGCTGTTGCGGTAGGATACGGAGCAAAGGCAAACGTCGAAAAAGGCACAGCCATTGGCGGAAATACATCCGTAACAATGACCAATGCTGCCGCATTGGGTCAGGGAGCTGGTTCCGCTGCGAATTATGCGGTGCAACTCGGCCTTGGCACTAACGCCACCACTGACAGCCTCCAATTCCGGGAGCAGGTCGTCATGGACGCCAGCCGCAATCTTCGCGGTCAGGGCCTGCAACTCGGCACAGGCGCAACGGCAACCAACATCAACACGACCGTGACCGACGACGACGAACAGGTGCCCACCTCTGGCGCGGTAGTGGACTACGTGGCGGCAAATGGCGGCGTGTGGACGGCTGCCGGCGACGACACGATCAGCTATACAAACGGCAACGTTAGCATCGGGACGACGAACGCGCAGGCAAAACTGCATGTCAATGTCACGGACGGCACAGCACCGCTCACGGTATCGAGTAATGACACGGATCACTTGCGGGTGATGCCGAATGGGTTGGTGCGAGTTGGCGATGGGGGGTCTGCTGGCACGGCGACTGGGCCAGGGGAGCTGTACGTGGAACACGATATAGAGTCTGACGGAAATATATATGGTGGGATTATCTTGGGATCAACAAGATTGCGGTCTAACTACATTTTTGATGCTGGCGGACAGCAAGCTAGGATCGAATTATTGTCAGGACAGTACATTAAAATGTCCAGCTCTACCACGGAGCGCGTCAGGTTTGATCTTACCACTGGCGCGATTGCGCTATCAGGAACCTCATCCCAAGACGTATCGGTCGCCGGGAGTGCGGGCATTGTTGCATTCACGAATACTGGTGTGGCGGAATTGCACGCATGGGACTCCGAGGGCAACTATACGAAGCTTTCCGCTCACGATGGAGCCGTCGCGGTCAGTCGCAGTTGGAACATTTACACGGGCGAGGGACGCGAGATCAACGAGGACGCGCAGGGGATATTCCTGCAAGCGCTGTACGAGGGCAACAACTGGCAAAAATCGCGTGCCAAGGTATTGAGTGCGGGGCATGACTACATCTATCGCCCGATTAAACGCCCCCCTGTCGATTGGGACGCCAAGCAGAATCGGTTGACAGCAGAACGACAGGCGGCAATCGTGGCGTGGCAGTCGGACACCAATAGCGTCGATATCAAGGGCGAGCCGCCCGAGCCGTACAAGCGCCCACTGAAACCGAGCTGGCTGAAACGATGGGAGGCGAATCAATGATAGCGTTGTGGGGACTGGCAGTAGTCGGGATGCTGATATGCTGGTGCGACGTGTGCGCGGCGGATAGAGAGGAGTTTAACGATGACACGGCGTGACCAATTCCACCGCGTACCCGGCGGGGTGGGAGCTGGTGGAGTGAGGCAATGACCAGCCCGCCCATCCGCACATTCCTCTACTGGCTCAACTCCGGCAGCCGGTTTGCCCGTCTCATCGCCTTCGCCAGCGACGGCCCCTGGTCCCACATGGGCGGCGGTTTCGAACTCGAAGACGGCACCATCGAGCGTTTCGAAGCCCTCAAGCACCAGGGCTTCAACGGGCCCAAGCCCATGCAATCCCTGCTCGATTTTGTCCAGTCTGATCCCAAAAGGCGCATGGCCATCGAGTATACTGATCTGGACGCTGAACAAAGCGTGATTGCGAGAGATCGATGCAAGAGTATGGTTGGCAAAGTCGCGTACGGGGAACTTCAACTTGCCCTCATGGGCCTGTCGGAGCGCTATTTTCTGCCCGTCCCCACCACGCGCGGCGTCACCGTATGCAGCGAGGCATGGAGCCGCATCCTGGAGCCCTGGGTCGACCTCAGGGACCGCAGGCGGCACAAGCACGACATGGTCAACCCCAACAGCGCCTGGCGTCGTTTTCTCGAGATAAAAGGCGGATATAGCGAACTCAACGCGGCCCCTGCAACGGCCGCGTAGACACGATGCAGCAACGCTGCAGGGAGGTAGCAGATGGCAATCAAACATGGAGCAATAGCGGATCCCACGGGGATCACACTCACCGGATGCCTGGTGCACGAGCTGCGGACGCGCGAGGAAGACTTCGCCCACGAAGCCTTCGACAGCGACGGCACCTTCGAAGACGGCAAATCCATTCGCACCCGCACCACGAAGAGCATGTCGGGCGAGGCCCTCAGTACCCTGTCCCTGCCCACGGTCGGAAGCGGCGCCGCCACTTCCGCCAGCCCGCACATCGACTCAGCCGAGGAAGTCCAGAAAAACGAAGGCGCCAGCGACTTTTCCGTCGAAGCGCATCATTACAGCTCCGGACAGGGCGACTACTCGTAAAACCGCGGCCTCCCCGGGAGGCCGTAGAAAGGACACAGTGCAATGGCCCGCAAAGGTAGCTGGAGGCTGCGCTCCCAAAAGACCGAGCGCTTCACCATCTGGGACAACTACGAGCGCCACACCGGCGAGCTCGCCGCCATCGGCGCCACCCCCGACGAACTCGCCGAGCTCAAAAGCGTCGCCGAAAAAGTCGCGGAAGAAGAAGACCGCGTGGCCCGCGAAAAAGGCCGCAACCCCGCCTTCGAGAACAGCGGCCTTCCCGAGATCACCGCGCCGCACACCTGTTCCAATGGCTGGGTGGTTGCTCCTCCAACCCTGGTAGCCAAACGCTGGGCCTCCATGGCCCTGCTCAAAGTCACCGGCGGCGAGCCGCCCCAGGACGCCCTGGCCACCTCCTACGCCGTCATCGCCGGACTCTGGGCTCTCAAAACCTGGGGCGACGGCCAGAAAGACCGTGTCATGCAGACCGTCATGGCCGACGGCGCCCTCGCCTCGCTGCTCCCTCAGATCGAGGAACAATTCGACATCCAGCAGATCGACCAGGTCGCCGCCGATTTCCAATTGCTCATGGGCCAGTCAAAAAAAAACTCCCCGGCCCTGCAGCAGTACCAGCAGACCCTATCGAAGATCCGGCGGAGACATTCCGGGCCATCGACTCCCGGATCGTCGCCACCTTCATAAAAGCTCAGCGCGTCTTGGGCCTCACCTGGGACCGGTTCCAAACCGAGATCCCAGACGGCCTGCTGACCGCCATATTGTGGGAGCACGACAGGCAGCATGAACAGGAACTCAGATCCATGTTCGGCAAAAACGGCGGCGTCGCCAAAACCCCCGAGCTCAACATCCTGCGCAAAGACTACCTCGAAGAATACTGGCGCATCGCCCGCGCCCACGGAGTGACCCATGGGAAAATGGATTGAACAGGAAGGCTCCCCGCGTTTTGTCGAAACCCGGGGCGGCGGCGCCCGTCTCATTCGCCGCTTCAAAGCCGAAAAAGACGAAGGCCGCGAAGAAGCCACCAATCGCGGCTACACCATAGGCCAGGGCCTCACCTACCAGACCGACGGATCAACCGATTCCTACTACCTCGAAATCGCCAGCATAGAGCCCACCAACGCCACCGCCTACGACCTCGTCACCATCACCTGGCAAACCCCGCACCGCTCCGTCTCCGCCCGCAACCAGTCCCCCTACATGGACGGCCGCACCCGCACCGCCAACGAGGAAGAATGGCGGCTAGAAGCCGAAACCGACACCAAGGCCGCCGAAGACTCCTACGACAAAGACGGCAACGCTTGGTCCGAATCCTGGGGCATAGCCGCCGACAGCCCCATGCTGCAGCCCGGCGCCATCCTGATCGGCCGCAAATGGCTCAACAAGAACACCGTCACAGACGCCTCCGCGCCTCCCGTCACTTTGCCCACCTCTCAGAGCGCCGCCCTCGACATGGCCGAGACGTATCTCCCCGGCGCCGGAGGCAGCTACGAATCCAGCGGACCCAGGATTATGCATCGCCTCGACGGCTCCGGTCTTGGCGCCAAGTTCCTTTGTGTGTCTATCGCCACCGAAGCCGACGGAGATCTCGTCCTGCGCACCGCCCGCTACAAGTACAAGCCCGTCGCTTGGGATGCCACCCTGTACGGATAATCAATGCTAAGCGCCCCCATACCCCAGTCCGGCCGCTCCGTAAAAGACTGGGCCCTGCCCATCCACCGCCGAGTAGAATCCCTCGGCCGCATCCGTGGCGACAACAAGATGATCTTTGTCGAGTACGGCGACAACGCCACCACAATACGCGGCAAGTTCGACTGGGAAGCCAAGATCCTCGGCTGCAAGCTCATCGGCAACAAAGTCACCGTCTACGCCCGCACCCTCCGCATCCACGGCCTCGGCAATTTCGCCGTAGCCGAGACCACCGTCACCCTCGGCGGCTCCCCCGAGTACGTCTTCATCCAGCGCGCCCGCTCCGGCGGCAGCGCCACCGTCGGCCACAGCACCACCGAGCCCACCAGCGGCGACACCATCCGCGTCCCCCTCGCCAAGTACGTCAAGCAGGGCTCCATCTACGTCCTCGACACCCCGTGCCTCCTCTGGGACGTCAACCTCGGGGCCCCGACCCCATGAAGCGCCTTCTGGCCCTTCTGTACGTCATCCTGGCCCCACTCGGATCCCTGCACGCCGCCTGGACCGGTTTCCCTGTCTCAGCCACCACCAACGCCACGTTCGAGAGCCTCTTCGGCCAATACGACCAGCTCAGCCAGATCGTAAGCGCCGTCAACGAGCGCTGCACCATCGTCGGCATAGACCAGCTATCGATCGTCGAAACCTGGGAAGTCCTCCTCCGCTACGACACCAACGTCCAGGACGCCGTAGCCGGCTACCGTTTCGGCTCCACCGCCGCCAACACCACGTTCTCAAAGCTCGACTCCACCACCTATACCAACTACGACGGTATCGCCTTGGTAAACGATTATGGCACCTACATTATTCGATCCGGAACACATGCCAGCCACGAGCTCTATTTCAACACTCAGGGCTTCGTATCCACCAATTGGGTCACCTCCTTCGGAGGCACATCTCCCACCGGCTACACCGCCTTGGCCGGCCAGCTCACCAACGTCGTAGCCGTCACCACCAACGTCACCACCACCAACGCCATCGGCCTTTTCGAGTGGTCCGCCGGCGCTTATTCAGGCACCAGCCGCACCGTCGTCACCTACGCCTTCATAGACGCCCTCTGGGACCAGATCGAGGCCCTGATCCCCTACTTTGTCAGCACCAACCAGGCCGACGCCCAGGGCACCCTCAACACCTGGTTCGCCCTCACCGGCACCAACGGCCTCAACCCCAGCGACTTTCCCATGGAATCCAAAGCCGGCCTTTTCAGCCGCCAGGGCATCGGCATTGTCAGCACTAACCTTACCTACAGTGCGTACAACACCAACTTCATCACCGGTGGCGACGCCTGGCTCACCCGCTGGCCAACCAACGACATGGCCTGGCCCCTCGCCGAGCTCCAGTACACCGGCCGCTGGTCCCAGGTAGACATCGGCACACTCGACAAGCGTTTTCACGCCACCAACGCCTTCCCGGTGCTCAGGTACATACCCGCCGGTACCAACGCCGTCCCGAGCTGCAGCGTCACCGTCACCGGCCTCATATTCGACATCAACAGCTACGCCGGCACCCAGGCCACCATCGCCACCACCGAGACCGCCTCCGTCACCGCCTCCAACACCCTGCTCACCCAGCCCTGGCACGACATCCAGTTCATCACCAACACCGCCGCAGGCACAGCCACAGGCGATGTTCTTGCCGTCGTATGGACCAACGCCCGCGTTCTCTACGGCGATCGCCCCTACAGGCTCACAGCCAGACATCTCGACGAACTCTACAGCGCCCTCAACCCCCTTGTCTGGACCAGGCTCGCCTCCGCCGGCTGGACCAACAAGCTATACGAAGGATCCGTTGTCGTCGAAGAACAGGCCGGCGGCGACACCTACACCGGCACAGCCACCTATGTTGGGACGTCTGAAGCCGATCTCACGCATTTGCTCGAGACCTGGACCGGAACCGGCCGTTTCACCAACCATATGCTAACCGCCGACATTGGCCAGGACTGGGGCAAGCAGACCATAGACTGGTTGCTGTCCGGATCCATACAGACCAGCACCTTCGCCCCCCGGCTGCTCACCTACGGCTACAAAGACCGCTACCGCCGCGCCAACGTATTGTGGCTCGATTTTCTCATCACCGGCACCAGCAACGCCTACTGGGACAGCGACTGCCGCCAGAGCATTACCCGCGACATTGAGTGGGACAACCGGATGCAGTACCAGGAGCCCCAGGTAGGCGTCTACACCACCAGCCTCACCAACCGCCCCTACGCCCACGAGGCCCAGGTCTACCTCGCTTGGACCGGCGACGACGCCCAGGCCGAGACCAACACCTACGACAAGCTCCTCAGCATGACAAACACCGAGTGGACCGCCTTCGGCCCCGGCGGTTGGGCCTTAATACCCGACCCAACCTACGGCACGCACACCGGCACCGTAGACAACACCCTCGAGACAAACTACCCCACCTACTACGTCACCTACACCACCAGGACCGTCACAGCGGGAAGCCCCATCCACATAGAGGGCATTCCATACCCGGACCTACCCGCGTGGGACGAAAGCCAGCTAACCGAAGTGTTTGACCTCCAATACAACGACACCAACACCTACGCCACCGAAGTATCCCCCTGGCCATACCCTGACGAGCCCAACGGCTCGGGTACAGGCACCGCCCAATCCGCCACCTGGGTCTACGGCCACTGGCTAAACGACAGCAAGCCCTTCGACCGAACAGGAGCCAACAAAGTCCTAATAAAATGGAACATCCCAAACGCCCTGCAATACCCCTGAACCCCCACTGCACCCCTCTTGCAACCCGCCCCAAAATGCGAAAACTAAACCCGCAAAAAGAGAAAACGTAGGAGCTTACTACAGCGGCGCCCGGAGGAGCGTCGGCACGGGATGCCAGCCGTGGTACTTGAGCACGGCCGGCGTGGAATGATCGCCGGTGACGACCAGCACGTCCGGCTCCAGGGCCGTGATGCGAGGAACCAGCGCGTCCACGTCTTCTATGATCGACACCTTGCGTTCGAAGTCGCCGTCTTCTCCGGAACTGTCGATTGGCTTGATATGAACGTAGAAGAA
>Ga0180433_10001974_pt1 | contig 33144 bp, 61 predicted proteins | sample SS_ome_8_FD_132980 | JGI IMG/M metagenome (GOLD analysis project Ga0180433, IMG submission 132980) | Hypersaline lake sediment archaeal communities from the Salton Sea, California, USA - SS_1_D_1 metaG | ecosystem: Environmental > Aquatic > Non-marine Saline and Alkaline > Hypersaline >...
ATCGCCATTTTAAAAACTCAAGCAAAATCAAAGATTTTGTCTCCTAATATCAGTTATAAGGAAAATAAAATATTCTTTTTATTTTCCCAAATTGAAAATCAAAGATTTTCAACTTCTCATAACAACAATATTCAGTTCAATAACAGCCCCCACCAAAAAGATTAGAATGGAAGGAAAATTAACTAAAGAACAACAAGAATTTTATGACGAATGTTATAGAATTTTTTATGAGAATTTTGATAAAAAATCAAAGTTATGTAAGAAAGATGGATTAGCTATAATTGACGAAGCAAAGTATTGGATTGAAAAGAAAAATAGATTAAAATGCAAAAACAAATAACTAAAACAAGCGAAGGATGTCCTTATGGGTGTTCTTTCTGCTTTAACGGAAAGAATAAATTTAAAGAATATCATATTCCAGAAATAAAGTCAAATAATGTAATCTTACATGATGATGCTTTTCTATCAAGGAAGGACATATTAGAAGATATAAAGGCTTTAGGCAATATAAAGATTGATGGTAAAGTAGTCTATTATGAACTGACACAAGGAATCAATCTGCATGATCTAACTTTAGATATTGCTAAAGCATTAAAACAAGCAAGATTCAAAAATATAAGGTTTGCTTGGGATGATTCATATACCAAAAAGAGCTTTTATCGTGTTTATGATGGAATAAGATTACTTGAAAAAGCAGGCTATAAAAGAGAAGATATGATGTGTTTTATTCTATCAAATTATTACGTTTCTCTTAGAGAATGTATGCTTAAAGCTAAAAGTATGCTCTATGAACATATAATCGTTTGTAATTGCAGATATAGAAAGAATCTCTATAATCCTAAGATTTATCCTGAACATTGGACTATGAATGAGATTGAATACTTTAAGCAAGAATGCAGAATCAATAATCAGTTCGTTATGAGAAAAGGTTATGATCCTGAAATAACTAAAAGATTGGTGAGGGCTGTTACTTTGCCTTCGGCAACCCATTGGGGAACTGAATTATCATATAATTCAACTCCTAATGGTCGCTAAATTATATTTAACATTATGTTCAATTAAAACTTTGAAAATGGCTAATGGAAGATTGATTAAAAGCATACCAAGAAATGCTAATTATGCAAATTGCATTAAGTGTATGAAGTGGGCTTTGCACAAGAAACAGGTGAGAAACATAATTTGCACAAAAATTAGAAATTTTGCACAAAAATTAGTTTTGTTCAGAAAAAGGAGAAAAATGATTTGTTCAAAAATAAGAAAGATGTGGGCGTATACTAAAAGGACGAACGATTTTTGGGGAATATATTCCCACAAAAAGCTTTCTTCCTTTAATCCGATCGTAATGATCTTTTATAATCAAAAACGCAACGTCTTTGAATTTTAGCTATACGCCCACAATTAAAGAAAAATATGCTATAATTTAAATTATATGTTAATTTTCTTTTTCTAAATTCTTTTTCAAAATACTATTGAACAGGTCAATTAACTTTTTACTGATTTCGTTTTCTTTGTTAAATATATAAAAGGTTGAAGTGCCAATAGTTCTAGTTTGTTTTAGAATGCCTTTCGATTTGAGAGTATTGACTATTTCATAAGCATTGGCTCTGCCGATACTTGCACCTCTAGCGATGTCAGTAATAGTTATATCGAATCCATTCCACTCTATCAGAAATTCTAAGACTTTCACAGATGGACTTGTCCCCATTACTTCTTTGAATAAGCTGATATTTCTTTGCTTCATTTTTAATACCTCCCCAAGTTTACTACTTAATTAGGTAATTATCTAATTATATAATTAAGAATAGATAAGTATATTTAAATGTTTTTATTTAGAACAATAAGAATGGCATTTATTGGGAACCCCAATGTTGATATAGAAAAAATTAAGCAGTTAAGCCACGCTGAACTTATCTATACACCGATTACTGACTATGGCAAATGCAGTTGCATAGCACATGAAGGCAAGGATTGCTTTTCAGTAGCAAGGCAGTACGAAACAAAAAGGGCATCATCCGTTCCTAGTTCTGTACATACAATGAGGACTATAAACGATGTATTTATTGAGATATATGATGCGTTGGTAAAAGGAGAACCTGCAATACCCATATTTGAGACCGAAGAAATCAAAAGCGAGATTGAAAGGATTGAAAACTTAATAGAGAAGTTTGCCTAGAGCCAAACTTGATATTAGGTTAGCATCCTTAAACTGTTTTTTTATTCTTTTTCCATATTTTTTCTTTCTATCCTCAAGAATATGCTCGCACACAATTAGTTCTTCTGGTTCCTTTGGAATGCATTGGCACATCTGATACTTATTCCATTCCTCAGCGTGTTTCCTTATTTCCCTAAATAATTCCCCCTGTCTTGCTCTCCATATGGCTTCTAGATGAATCTCAGAAGTCATTTGCAAATCACCACATATGCCTTTTTCCCATCAAATTCTTTTGGCACTGAAATATATGCTCCGCCATTAGAAAAAGCATTGACTTTGGAAGAGTATATCCCCTCTATTTGTGTATCCGTCAGGTGAAATCCTTTTGGACAAGGCTTAGCTCCACATTTTCTTCCCATAATTCCATAGGTGTACCTAGGGAATTAAATATATTTGTATTATATAATATATAGTTTCAATAAAAACTAATCCAAAGATTTCTTAATCTCCTCTATGCATTTTTTTATATTATTCTTAACTTCATGCTCCCATATCCTAATGACTCTCCATCCTTTAGACTGAAGCTCTTTATCTACTTCCTTATCCCTTTCTATATTCCTATTAATCTTATCTTGCCAATATCCTTTTGGAGGTGCCCTGCCTTTAGATTTCCATTCATAGCCATGCCAAAAATCCCCATCTACAAATATTGCTATTTTCTTGGAAACAAACACTATATCTGGCTTGCCCCTTAGCTTGTAATGGATCATGTATCTATATCCTCTCTTGAAAAGTTCTTTCCTTAGTAGGAGTTCTGGCTTGGTATTACTACATTTAATGCAAGACATTATCTTGCTGCGTTTCTTTTTTGAGATGAAATCTGCCATATTATAGTAATATTTAAATAAACTTTAGGTAATTAGCTTCTTATGAGCTTAAAAGAAGAGATAAGTGATTTCTTAAAAACCTTGCGTCAAAAAAGCATGCCCAAGACATCAGAAATGGCAAAACTAGCAATGGAGAAATATGAATCAAGGCATGGAAAACTAGCTAAAGAAATCATTATTAAGGATTTCAGTAGCATTTTGGCAAATTTGATAAAGATAGAGCATGAATGTTATAAGTCATTTAACAAAGAACTTATTGAGAAGTCCTTACTACATTTCAGTTCCAAGGAGACTTACAAAAAAGAATACCCCGTTATTCATAGTAAAATCATGGAAGCCCAAAAAATCCTAGCACAGGATATAGATGATTCGAAAAAAATATCGAAAATCAACCAAATATTGTACCCCTATAACCATATAGTATCCTTCTCATCAATGCAATCAGCAAAAAGTAGGGTAGGCAAGAGCTTGGAAAACCATATGGAATATTTACTTAGCAAATTAGGATATAAGTTTGAAACACAAAAGCATTTGAAAGCGGGGGAAGTGCTCGATTTTATTTTTCCATCGCTTGAAAAGGCAAAAACTGATCCCCATAGCTCGATGGTAGCTGAATGCCAAACTACTTTAAAAGAAGAAGATGAAAAGAGAAGTGATAATTGGATTGTGTATTGTGTTATTATTCGTGATGGGCTGCAATCAAGTTTCAGATATATTTATTATCAGTAGAAATATATCACAAACATGTGTCATTGAATGTGAAAGTGGATATGTTTGGGACGGCAATGGAACTTGTTTTTATAATGGAACACATCACTTTGAAACGGATAATTGTATTGTAAAAGTAACTGAAACAGAAAAAGGTATGATAGAAAGAAAGGAGATAGAAGATGGATAAGAACTTTTATGCAGGACTATCATTAGGCTTGATATTAGGCATATCTCTAAGCGGTCTATTATTCATTACCTATTCCAACAACAGATTAGAAAGTGCCGATATAAGGCAGTATAGTGCCTTGCATGAGATGACAAACAACACTATCAACGGAATCTATTTTCCGATGTCATCGTTTTGTATTCATATGAATAGAGATAATGTAGAAGCCCTAAAAAAGACTTTGGATCACGAAACTTTGCATGAACTCATAGAAAATAACCATACTTGCGGTAATGAAACTTGCTGGGAGCATTTTTGCGAATGAAATCAATAATCCAAAAAGACTTAGAAGCGATATGGCTACTATTCTTCACAATCTTTATAATGCTACCCGCAGGACTATTCACATGGTTTGTATGCGGTATAGCTGACTGGTGGGAAAAGAGATGAAAGAAAATAACCAAGAACAAAATGAGATACAACAATTGAGAAGAATTTTAGACCATTGTGTAAAAAAGGGTGCTGAATTAGATAAGAAGCTGGAAGATATAAAAAAACATAAGTTCAAAAATCCAATAGATAGTTACCAGCGTGGCTGGAACGACGCATTAAATACTTTTGGAGGCAAAGGATGAAAACTAAAATAATAATCGGATTGATACTTATGATAAGTATTTTTGCAGGTTGTCGGATGAAAAATGACACAGTTGATATAATTTTAAATGGTAGTATAATTAAATGTTATGGATTGTATTTTTCAGGAGAAATTGACGAGTTTAATCTCACAGAAAGAGAGATGAAATATTATCTACTTGGAACTATAAGTGATTCATTTCCCTTGAATATATCATTTGAAGGAAGTTGCGATATTGATAACGATATACCAGATAAGATATATGACACTTTTACTGATGTTCCATTAGATGATGATTGTTATAATAAGAATAGATGTTATATTAAATGGAATATCACCAATTGAGGGAAGTAAGGGATGAAACTAACACACGATAATACAAAAAAGATAGAGGAAATTGCCAGAAAATATTTTAGAAAATATCAAAGATTTATGGGGGATAATGTATGGGATGATGGTTTTGGATTATATACTGGTGGCAATTTCTTTTTTAGGAATGGAATAGGAGAAGTTAGCTTCCATCTGAAAATGTTAGAAGTAGATGTCAAACAGAAATATTCCCCAGCCATAAGAAAGATATGTCAAGAAATAGAAAATAAAGAAGGCATAAAAGTATGGTTAAAAATAATCATTGGAGGCAAAGGATGAAACGAGACAATATTTTTTTGGCGATAGAGTTTATGCTATGTTTTTTGATTATATATTTTTTTGGTATAGCTATGGGTTGGTGGTAAAGGATGAATCAGTATGACAGAATTATGATATCTAATTATGCATGGATTACTTTCAATTTAATTTTTATTTTTACAAATTTGATTCTCACAACTACAAAAACAAAAATACAATGGTATCTTTCTTTAGGATATAACATCATGATTATTTTTTTGTTCATGGGTGCAATTATCTGGGTAATTACTTATCTAATGCTTGGAGGCAAAGGATGAAAGAAGAAAAAATCAAATGTCCTCAATGCAACATAGAGATAAATCTCAGCAAAAGCAGTACAATGATATGCAAGAAAAGGGTGAAGGAAGTATTTGAAAAACATTGGGGTTGGTTTGCAAGTTTATGGTGTAAAACCGCAATTGAAAAAGAATTAGGCTTGGAGGAATGAAAATGGAAAAAGAAAATATAGGATGAATTTAAAGGAACTAAAAGAAGCATTGAATAGTATGCCAGAATCCCACTTGGAGAGGACAGCTATAGCTACAGATAGTTGTACAGAAAGCCCAAGCAGAAGATTCTGTCTACTTATTATTGAAGACGAAGAAAATTGGCACGGGGAAAGCAAAGAAGCTAAATCCTTTAAGAAGTTTAGGGAAAGCAAAGGATACAAAGAGATTGTTAGTAGATTAATTGAATTTCTAAATAATGATTTAGAAGCATTGAAAAAAAGAGAAGGAGAGGAAGGATATGATGAAGAGTATGGACTTGAACCTGATTGGTAGGTGAAAAATGAAATGCATAATATGCGACAAACAATACACAAGATTCAAAGAAGCAGATGATGGAATAGGTATCTGCCAAGAATGTGAGAAGAAAGGAAAATGAATAAGACCCGGACCAGATGTTGTTGCTGTCATAAACCTAAAGAAAAAGTAAATGAAGAAGGCTTTTGCCAGGAGTGCGAGAACAATAAGTTTGTGTATGATCATGGGGGTAATATATAATACTTTTAATATAAAGTAATATGGAATACAAATATTTATATAGTAGTTATGTTATATAATGTTTATCTTTAACGATTGTATCAGGTGGCTAAGATGAAAAACCATATAAAAGAAATAACATCGGGTGCACTATCTTTAGTTGTTCTTGGCATTGCTCTAATTCTTTTGGCTATGATACCCCAATTACTTAACCAAGCATTAAATGAACAATATTGCGGAGCAAAAGACATACAATATCAACCAGTAGGAGAAGACCATTATAACTGTTGTCTTAATGAAGGTAATTATACCTTAGTAGATGGAAGATGGAAATATATAGAAAAAGAAGTTTGTTATGCAGGAGGTTAAATGACCACAACAGACACATACACCATAACCAAGGCTGACGGAAAGCCCTACACAGTCAGAAAAGACAGAAACAGATACTTCTATCCAGATGAATGGAAAGCCTTTTATCAAGCCCTAAAGAAGCCTAAGAGGCCTTTATTTGACTTCTTGATCAATACAGGCGCAAGGATAGATGAAGCAACCCACATTAGAGAGAAAGACTTTGACATAGAACGGGCAACTGTAAGGATATGGAAAGTCAAGGTCAAGGCTAAGAAAGGCGAAAAGACAGGAAAGCCAAGGACAATCCCCCTATCTTCTGAGTTTATCGAAAGGGTAAAGAAGTATATCAAGGATAATAAGAATGGAGAGTATCTCTGGGGCATGAGCAATCAGGCACCCTATGGCATGCTTAAAAGAAAGCTAAAGGGTGTAGTAGAAGATCCATATAACTTCGGACTGCATAACATAAGGAAAACCCATGGCATGTGGCTGAAAGCCCTCAATATCCCTGCAGAAGAAATCTGTTTAAGGCTAGGGCATGACTTCAACACTTATCTGAAGCACTACGGAAGCAGCGATGTATTCTCAAATCAGGACATAGCTAAGATAGATAAGATGATGGGAGACTTATATCAAAGGAGAAGGAGGTATTGAAAGATGAAATATGCAACTATAATAGCTAAGTTTTTGTTGATAATCTCACTTGCGGTAACAGATTATGTAATCATAATCAATATCAGAAGATTAGATTGTTTATCAGTATTGCAGCAGATTATATCACGTTTAGTGATATATTTTATATTGACTATCCAGGTAATTTGGTTTATGGAAACAAAACTAGAGGTTAAAGAACAACAAAACCAAACCCATCCCAATAGCAAACAATAAAGAAACATAAGACTTTTACCATAAAGTATAACATCATATTCATGGCGGGGCCGGGCAGGGCGAGGTTTTCCTTTAATAAAGGAATGGTGGATTAGCCCGTTTACTAGGCGAGGCGTGGCACGGCGTGGCATGGCATGGCGCGGCATGGCAGGGCGAGGCAAGGTTTTTAATATAATAAGGTGGTCGATATGATAGATACAGTTTCAAGAAAAGAATTTGAAAAAGTTAGAAGAGAACTTAATATACTCGGTTGGTGTTGTGTAGTTATTACCTTTGCTATAATGGTTTATATATTTTTTAATTAGTGGTGAAATTTCAATAGAACATATTCCACAGCACAGCAAAGCAGACAGCAGATAGAACCAAAGCCCAATAAGAAATAGCAGTTATATTATATACTGTTTCTCCTTTCTCAGTAAAGCAAGGCCATAATGATTTCCATACACTCGGCTCTCTCATACAGAACTTCCACATATCTTTATTTCTTAAAGTCGAGAAGTCTGTAAGATCATACCATATATTAGATAAGATTCCCTGCCTTTCTAAGTGGCCCTGCTCATGCTTCATGACTTCTTCTTTAAGTTTTGGGTAATCCAATAGCCTTTTGTTTAGCTGGATATACTTTTCTCCATCTTTTTCTACTGTGTAGGCTATTGAATGGTTGATGTATTCAATTTTAGTGTTCATTTCTTTTCAATATGGAAAACTATTTTTAAGCACACAGTTAATACTAATAAAACATACATACCTATCCTATCATCCGATAAAGATTCGATGAATCTATACCTATCTTCTTAGCAATAGCATTAGGCGCTACTATGCCCTCATCCCTGCAATACTGCACTGTCTCGATAAATCTGTTTTTCCAGATATTACCTTTCTTGCTGGATAACCTTGAAGCCTCATCTTTTCTTTTTTCGTATTCTTTCTCATCGAGAGGAAAATACTTAGTAAAAGTTCCGTAAAAGCTGCGCTTGGCTGTCTTTAATGCGTCTTTGGGTATGCTCCGATATTTGTTTTTCATAAGGCCGTATAGCTTTTCTGTCTGATTATCATTATAAAAATAAAAATGCCCCCTGTCTGTAAAACTTCGAGCATAGACATATAAAGAAGCCAAACATCTGTTTACAAAGTAGCGCCTGAGCATATCAAGGTATGGGAAACATAAGAATAGCTTTAATTTTCTCTTTCGGATCATAGTTAGCTTGGAGATTATGTCGGATTGTATCTGTCGAGCATGGTCGCTTGCATTAGCTCCTGTTATCGCCTCATCCCAAAGTATAGCACTCTCTGGCTTCACATCGTCAACCTTATTCTTAAATTGTTCCGCGGAAAATACGCATTTGTCTATATCAAAACTATGGTCGCAATATAAAGCAGATTGTGCGGCGATGGTTGTTTTTCCTGAGCCTTCCCTGCCAAAAATAATAAACAAGCCGTCCCAGTTATTAGGGATAGCCTCGTTTAAAAATATATCAAGATTGCTTTTAAGGTAGCCATCCATGCTGTATTTATGTTCTCCTATCTCGAGTACCATCAGTTCAACCTCTTTATAGCTTCCTCGGGACTTATATCATCATCTGCACGCCTTATCAGATCATGAAAACCAGACATAGACATAAGCCTGAGCAATAGGTCTTTTGCTAACATAAGATCGTCAACTGTCGGCCTTTCGTTCCAATCGCTGTATTTATCCATAATAATTTTAAGTTTCTCTTGCTCATCATCTTCAAGCAGATGTTCATAATCTGCTTTAAGGATGTCATAGAGGTTATGAGCAATAGCCCATCCATGGGTAAATTCCTCTAATTTCTCCAATCTATCCATAGGCCAGGCATGATATTTATGGGCGTTTATCACCGCCGAGCATTTACTGACTAGCCTTAATTCTAAATCTACTATTTTAGCCGAAAAGTCCAGCTTATCTTGCCAGAGATTCTTATTTTTTTTCTTATCTTCTCTCAATCTTACCATCCCTTTTATTCTTAATAAACTCCATCTCTACAAAATCCCCCTCATGCACATCAAAACAGGACACGATATTGGCAGGCAACGTAAGAATCAAAGAACCAGAGTTATTTCCGTTTCTGATTTTAGCTAGAAATTGTGTCATAATATATAATATTATAATATAATATATATATAAATGTTTTGTTTTTGTAATCTGCTTCGACGATGAAAGGAAATTTTATATATAATTAAATTAGTAGTATATATGTCGAGGTGAAATCACAATGAAGAAATATGCTCAAGGAGGCCTATCTGGTGCTTTCATCGGAATAATGATCGCAACTATAATTGGTGTCGGCGTAACAATCCCTATCGTACAGGATGTTATAGATGACAGTAATATAACAGGACTTACCGCAGTAGTTCTTGGAAATCTTCCAATACTATTAGGAGTCGTGCTATTGGTTGCTGTAGCTAATCTGGTGCAATAAGCATGAATAGCAAATGGATCAAAAGGGCATTTTTGCCCTTATTTATTTTATTTTTTATTTCATTTTCTTATTCTATAGAAGAGTGTTCAGGAGAAGTTATAACTGCTGATGAAGTTCCATGTTATCTTTTCCTGCCTTATGCCGAAGATTGCACGGACTTGTCAATCTCGGTCTATAACGAAACATCATTTATATATAATCAAACTCTTTCTAATTATTCAGCTGATCAATGCAACGCCACATTTAACCAGACAGGCATAAGCACATATCCTTTTCTTTGGTCTACAGGAGACACAGGGAGCATAATAGTCGAGGTGAACAATATGATAGATATATTTCATGTAATGGTTTTTAGCGTGTTAGGACTTTTAGGATTAGTCTTTATGATAATGATGCATGTATTCCAAGAGGATGATACGTCTATGGTTTATGGAGGATTAAGTTCTGCGGTATGGATAATACTTGCAGTCATAAACATAAGCGGATTCAATCTCATAAGGAATGTAGAATTTATAGTAGATGTTAATTATTATATAACTGGCTTAGCAGTAATATTAGCTATCTACAATGTCGCAGCATCTTATTTTTTCTATAAGAGCAACTACAAAGCAGAACAAAACCCATATGCTCTGAGACAATGAGGGGCGAAGAATCAAGCGGTATGAGTGATGAAGAGTATAGAGAAGCCATAAGATATAATGACGAAGAAGAATATAAGGCCCGAAGAAACTTTGAGATAGGCAACCGACCCACCCCTTTGTCAAATAACTTATTGTCTATGGTTGGAGACCTTCTCCAGCCGCAGACAATGGGTTTCAATCATATCAATATGGATATGACTTTTTCTTATCTAGATAGATTTGATATAGAAGAAGTAAGAAATTCCAGCTTTATAATAACATACTGCGAGATGTTAGGGCTTAAAAAATCATGTTTTAATGAAAGGTCATCTCTTGCTACGCTGCTTAATGCAAAAAGAAGCCAGAATGGAAAGTCTATGTCATTATTCAATACAACAGTAACACAGAGCAAACAAGAACTTGAAGATAAGACCGACAAAAAAACAGGATTTGGCGGATTCTTTAGAAAAAGAAAAAATCAAGGAGAATGATAATATGAAAATAAAAAGACCAAGTGATGAGAAAATAATAAAGAACATAAAATACTATAAGATATTATTTATAGTCGGGTTGTTTTTCTTTGCGTTGTCTATGGCGGCTGCTTTTATGTCAACTCCAATAGTTATGTTGATAATATTCATAGGAATTATCCCTCTTGTATTCTGTTTGTTATTCTTTAATCAAGAGCTGAATTACAACAAATTTTTACTTGAGATAAGGGATATTGAGAGAAAGAATAAGGAGGAGAAATAAGATGGATGCAATGACACAATTATATATAACTATGGCAGGGTTTGTATTCTTTGCTTTGATGGTGACTCTATATGTCCTAGCAGGAAAAGATATAATCTTCGCTATGAGAAGGAGATTCCAGCCAAGAGGGGCAGATATATTCATGCTTAACCCAAATCGGCACGTAGATAGATATTATAAGATACCTGACGACCAAGGGAATTTTAAGATAAAAGGAAAGACCTATATAACCAATCCAGATAAGGTGGGTTCTCTTGGAGACAAGATGAAAGAAAAGGTTGAGTTAAGTGAAACGAGAAGAAAAAAGAAACTCCATAAGCAGATACAGAAATTACAGAAAAAGAAGGATAATATTGATGATAAGTTATCCGCATTAAAAAAAGCAGGAAAGCTGAATGACATAACAAAAAACCAGCTAGAAGAGATAAAAGTTTCATTAGAAGATAGGATGGAACTCCTAAAGTCTAAACTTACTACCAAAGAAGAAAACTATTTTATGATGCGCAGGTCAGTCTATTTCTATATAGAGAACGACCCAGTCCCTAAAGATATGTTTGAATATTTATCTGAGTTCGATATTATACAGTTAGATAATGTAGTAGCAAGGGCGCAAAGCAAAGACAGGCAATCTGCTCAAGACATGGAAGAAAAGCTAAAACGTATGCAGATGTATCTTCTAATAGCTATGGGAATTGCAGCACTTGCCGCATGGTTTGCTATAAAGTCAAGTATGGGCATCGAGGACATAGCTAAGAATCTAGGAGTGACTCTTACGATATAAAATGATATACGTAAAAGGAGAACTAAAATTCTATGACGATAATATGAAGCCATTGCATAGGGTAAAGTTTGACTTGAAGAATGTAAATTCTTTCAAAAGATTGTTAAAGATTGTGGAGATGAAAGATTAAGATGGGAGAACTAAAAATAGCTTTAGCTAAGTTTATCAAGGTATTAGTAAAGTCTGCATTTATAGGTATGTTTTTTTTGATAGGCGGACTTCTTGGAACGATGTATCAACAGCACTATATAGAAACAGGCGATGACTTTTGGCAATGGCAGGAGTATGAAAAGGATTGTGGAGTCCAGAAAGTAGATGAACTTAATCTTATAGATGATGGGAATCACCTATTTTATTCTTGTGGAGAAAGACTTAGAGATTACAAGAAATTAAGGTTTTATGTTATGGTAGAGGTAGGGTTAGTATTTCTTGTATCGCTATTGAACTATATTATAGAACCAGAAGATCATTGGGCTAGAAAAGTTTGGAGGGGATTAAAATCTACAAATTTAGAATAAGGATATGGCAGGACTTAGAGCCCGCAAAAGAGTTGCCATTGCATATCAGGATACCATACAAGACAGCAAGTTCAGGTTTGTTTAATGTATTAAAGACTGCCTTGAACCTAAAGCTAAAAGTATATAATCCGCAGAAAAAAGATGGTAAACTTGTCTATGAACAGATATGTGAAACACGAGCAGAAGCAGAATTAGAGAAAGATAACATAGAAGGATTCTTCTTTGGGGATGATGATAAATTCAAGGCAAAAGATGAAGTAAAAAGAATACTAGGAAAAAGAGCAGTAAGGGAAGCTATACAAAAGATGGGGAAAAAGATAAAAAAACATTTTACAGATGGAAATAAACTCTTGGATTTTTTTAGCAAGTTCTGTATATTTGTTTCATGGGATGTTATAGAATAGAATAGAAATCGAAAGTATTAAATAGTCTAATAATAAAATACTATATTAGGCGTCTATTGATGAACAATTTATATCCTGAAGAATATCTTACGGGGTGCTATTTCTTATGGTAGAGTTACCACCAAGCGTTAAAGAAGCTATAGAGAATGCCCCAGAACCCCCAGAAGAAACACAGACTATAGGCGAGGCATATGTTAGCAGGGGCAAGGCAAGAGGGGGTATAACACAAGCACGTAGCAGAAGTTTGGAAGAGGCTGCAAAACAAGGGAAGATACGTGAAGAGATACAACAGAGAGAAGCATTCCAAAAGGAACTGAGACAACAAAGGCAAGAAAGAATATTAGAGAAAGAAACAACTTCTAAGCAAAGATTTGTAGAATCATTGATAAGAAAACAACAGGCATTAAAAGGAGATAAAAGAGAGGTGTTTGTTTCTGAAAGCGGAGAGCAGATTGTTATTGCACCAGAAACTTCGAGAGTAGATTTTGGTTTTGTTCCCACAGTTGCGGAAACAAGAGAACAGCAAAGAATATTTAAATCAACCCCAGTTAAAAGAAAAGAATTTATAGAGAACTTAGTTGAAAAACAAGAACTGATCAGGGGAAAAGGAAGAGATGTTTTTGTTGAAGGAGATAAGATAATAACAGCCCCACCTTCATCAAGGATAGAGTTTAGTGAAGCACCAACTATTTCTGAAACAAGAGAACAACAAAGAAGGACTGCAAGGCGAAAAGAGGTTATGCCTTTCATAGAGTTTGCTGCTGAAAAGATTAAGGGACAAAGGAAGGGATTCATAGGGGAACTTGTTGGAATTGGAGGAGATGTAGAAAAGAAAACAGATTTTTTATCTACTGCCAAAGAACCTACAATAACTTCTATAAAAACTTCTTTCCAAGTGGCAAAAGGGGGGATAGGAATAATCACAAGAGATACTGCAACAGTTATAAGAAAGGGAAGAGAATTTGGAGGGTTGCCCGCTGAAACACCATCATCAAAAACTTTCTCAGACGTATTGGATGTAAACTATCCTAAAGGAATCGATGTCTATGAAAGATGGACTAAACAGGGAATTGATATATTAAGAAAGATAGACAAACCAAAAGGCGAACTTCCTTTCCCTTACACAGAGATAAAAATTAAAGAAGAGACATTAGAAACAGTAGAAAGACGAAGTGAGAGGATATTTGGTGGGCTAAGAAGATTAAAGCCGTCTAGGGAGATAAAAGAATCAGGCGCTTTATATTTAGGATTTGGAATATTACAACCTATTGCAAAAGTAAAACAAGTTCAGGTGATATTAAGGGGTGCAGGGATCGCAGGGCTTACTGCATTTACAGGAATAACTGCTGTGGAAGTTGCAACAGCCCCAGAAGAAGAAAGATTCCCTATAATAATTGAAAGAAGCATAAGATTAGGTCTTGGAATATCTGCATCTAGATTAGGATTTAGAAGCAATCTAGTAAGTAATCTAAAACCAAGATTCTTTACACAAAGAAGATTTATACCAGCAGATTCTATACCTGTTCCTTCTGATAAATCAGGTGCGATATTAAGAGAAAGACAAACCTCATTAACAGGTAAGATACCAGATTATTTAAGAACTCCGAGACAGACATCGCTAAAAACCGCAAAGATCGTATCAGATATATATAAACCTCTCCAAACATTAGAATACACTTCTCCTAAATTATCAAAAGACTTATCAATATATAAGATAGAGTTTCCTTTTAAGAACATTGCAGATGCTTCAAGAGGATTAAGAAATATAAGGTTTCCAGGAAACTTAAAGATACCCAAGGGAACAACACAAACCAAGTTAATAGAAAGGTCTGTCATAGAAAGATTCGGATTTACTGAAAGCGGACAGAAGGTAGTGATTGCTAGAAGCAAAGGAAGTTTATTTTCAAGATTTGGTAGGCTTGTTCAAGCAGATATATCTGTGCCGAGAACATTAAAGCCATCCAGAATAAATATAATAATATCAAGGGGTGCAACAGAATCGGGCAAACAAATTATAACTAAAGGATTCAAGATAAAAATCCCCAGAATATTCTTAGATAAACGAGGATCACTTAAGTTAGCCGCAGCAAGGGGCGGAACAAGATTATCTACAGCAACTGATACTTCTTTGTCTACTACATTAGAAACAGAAACAACTTCAACAACATTAGAGACTGATTTTACATTTTTATCTGAACCATTGTTTGCCCCTATAGTCTTTCCAGATATTGATATAGATCAGAGGACTAGGGGAACACAAAGAGAAAACCAAAGGGAAAGAGAGGAGTTGATACCTGCACTAAGGATAAAGTCAGATATTTTTACAGGTTCAGATGAGAGAATGAGATTATCTGAAAGATTTAAACCTGATATTGGAATAGATTTTGATATATCAATAAAATCAGATGAAGCATTAAGGCAAGAACAAAAGGATATTCAAGCCCAAGACGACAGGGAATTTTTCACACCTATAATTAAATTGGACATTCCTTCCCCTGATGTTCCTGGGCCCAATAAACCAAGACCTCCAAAGAAACAAAAACCCCCTGAAGAGCCTATCCCATCAAGATTTGTCGGATTTGATTTTCCATCTATCAAGCCAAAGCCCAAATCAAAAAAAGCATATCATGCGTATGCAACCATAAAGAATAAAGAAGTGAAGCTAACAAAACAACCACTCCCTAAGAATAAAGCATTTAATGTTATGTCAGAAGTTGTGGATAATACTAGAGCCATAACTGGAAGAATCAAAAAAACAAATAAATTGACAAAAATAGATGACATACCTTTCAGAAAGGCAGAATTTAAGTTCAAAGAAAACCCAAAAGGAACGTTTACAGAACTGCCGCCCTTTAGGATGGATAGCCTACAAGAAAGAGGCGCAAAGTTTATTAAACCCCAAAAGATTAAATCTGTTCAATGGTTTTAGATTAACATTCACGAGGTGAAAAACAAATGAAAGATAAAAAGTATGCACAAGCAGGTCCATGGATTCTTATACTGGTAGTATCAGTCATAGGTCTTGTTGCATTGCAGGTAATGTATACATTGATAACTAATCAGACTGACACTACAGCGATAACAGACGACCAGTTCACAGGATCGAATACATCTTGTGTAGATGTAACTGATAACTGTATATTGAGCCTGACGTCTGTAGAGAACTCTACTACAGTATTAGGCGCAGGAAATTATAGCCTATGCACAGTTAATTCAGGGACGACAAGATACGACGATGGAATACTTTTGGATGATGCAGAATTCAATGGATATACATTGAACGCAACATATACAGAAGTAGACTGCAATCATGTAACTGGGCTGACTGCATTAGTTGTAAACAATGTGCCGATATTAGTAGCAGTAGCTTTACTGATATTTGCAGCAGGATTTGCAATTATGAAAAGATAGACACCTTCCAACAACAGGGGGCATATTGCCCCACATTTTTTAAGGAGATGATAAACATGCCTATGTTTCAAAGCTATAACAAAAGGATAAACGCTTATGTGAAAGGAGAGGTAGTAAAAACAAAAAATGGTGGCAAGTATTTCAAGGCAGTAGACGTTAAAGAGAGAGAGCCAAAGAAACCATTCAAGGGAGTGCCGATAAGAAAAAGGAGGAAATAAAAATGCCGATGAATAAAGAATATGATAGCATGAAGAACTTTAACAAAGAAGCCAAAGATAAGTTCAAAAGTTTTTCTACACCGAAAGTTACAGATGATGATGATCTTGTCTTTGAAAAAAGACTAAGATTTGGAGGTAAAAGATGAGCTTTGACCTAGTCGATGCCTATGTAAACATAACAGAAAACAAGAAAGATATAGACTATCTGATAGCAAGGATGGAGTTTATCATAGACAAACTGAAAGCAGAAGGAATCTTTGATGAAAAGGATTTTGAGAAGTGGATAAAGAAGAAACAGGAGGAGGTTAAAAATGGCAAATAGGCCCTTATCTTATGAGGAGATAGAAGCAAGGGAAATCAAAAGAATAGAAGCCAAAGAGAAAGAAAAGGCAGCAAGAGAAAGCGCAAAAGAGAAAGTAAGGCTTGGCCTGAAATACAAGGAAAGTGATTTTAATCTTAGTGAAAATAGATTAAAAGAACTTAGGAAGAAAGAGAGGAACGAGAAAAGAATCTCTGATATAAAGGAAACATCTGCAAAGGTTGGCAAAGGGTTATTCACAACGATATTCAAAAAAACATCATCTGATAAACCTGGCTTTCTAAAAGGCAGAAAAGTAAATTTAACAGGCAGTAGGATGGACTTGACAAGAGATTCTAAGGAGAAAAAAAGGATGCGGTTTATATAATGCCATTTACTGATGAATTTAGGAATATAAGGAAATGCTTTCGCAATAAATACAAGGATGAAGCAAGGGCAGATACTTTCGCTTTCCAGAAGGCATTTAAAGAAAAGATACCCACATGGAAAGAAAGAGAGAAAAGGATAAAGAGAAGGAGGAATAATGAAAAGATTTCCCTCATCTAAATGGCCTGCTAATGCTTTATTCATATTATTATTTTTTTCTGTGATATTTGTCATCATGGCCGCATTTATGCCAGCTATGAAAGATATGATAGAAGAGGGCGTAAGCCAAGTTAGCGCAGGAGAAGGCGGAACATTACTAACTTTATTATTTTATGGTGTCCCTATTCTTCTAGTTTTGATGGGTTTATATGCGATTCTTGTGGCGGTGGCAAATGCATAGCGAATTTGAACATAAAAGGCGGGCTATTTTAGCAGAAAACATACTCGGAGGGGGTGTTTTACTATTTCTAATACTTTTATCGACGATAACGATAGTTATGGCACAACCAGATTATACCATTTCTTACGATAATACCCAGATTTTAGAGAATAATTACTACTGGGTAAATGTTACTTTTGATTGGACACCTATTGATGTTAGATTTTATTATAATAATACGCTCCAAAGCACAAGCCAGGCAAACTATCAGCAAGCCCCAAGAATGACAGAAGATGCAAACATAACTTTCTACTGGGAATACGATGCTTATAACCATCCAGAGTTTTATTATCCATTTGGAGTAGACTTACTATCTTATTATAATATGGATTATAACAAAACATCAAGCCAAACAGGAACAGTAAAAGAAATATCACAGATAGAAGTATATGATGATTTTGAAGATGCAAGTATAGATACTGATAAGTGGGGGGGATGGGATACAGAAACAGGAGGATATATCCAAATACAAGAAATAGAGGGGGGTGGGAGCGATGCAGGATATACTATAGAAGAATTGGAAGATAAACAATTATTAATAGTCAATGCTACAGTAAGTCAATCTGGAAATGTTTATCGAACAATATCTGCTTCAAGCAGCAATCATTCAGAAAGCGATTTAACAACAATAAAAAATGAACCAAATACTGGCATATACGGATTTTTTAGGGATGGCACAGATATATATTTAATTGAATATGGAACAGAGACTATAACAAAAATAGATGCTTCTGGAACTGGTAATGATATATTTATAGTATTTAGATTTCAAGTTGGTGGTGGCGGAACGTATGCAACAATTAGATTATATGATTCATGGAAAGCTAACTATACTTCATACACAGATTTTGAGTTTAATGTCTGGAAAGATTATAATAATAACTTTGAAAGACTTGACGGCACTCTCAACGGCTACACCTTCAACAACGGACAACTAAACAACGACACAACAATAAACTCAACCTACGGCAAATACGGCAAGGGAGCAGGATTTGATGGTGATGGGGATTATTTGAATCTAACAAACATATTAAATTTTAATACAAGTTTTACAATTAGTTTGTGGACTAATCTTGATTTTGAAAATGGTGGCGATTCAAATATAATAGGTAAAGTATCATCTTTAACAAGTGCAAGTGGGGGTTGGGTAATATCACCTAATAGTGGAGATAATAGAATACAAGTATTTTTATTTGATGGTTCTGCTCCAAGTCCAGTATTTACAACTACGAATCCATTACCTTATAATGAATGGGTTCATTTAGTAATGTCATGGAACGGAACAAATGAATCTGGAAGCATAAAAGTATATTTTAATGGAGTAAAACAAGAAGGAACAGAAGCAAATTATGGAACATATCCAATATTTAATAATGCTGATTTATTAATAGGTAAAGTAGTAAATTCGTATATAAACGGCTCAATAGACTCCATAAAAATCTGGAATCGCTCACTCTCCGCTGAAGAAGTGGCAATAGACTACAACACAGCCAGAAAGTATGTCAATTCAAGTTTAGGAGATAAGCTAATCTTTCAGATGGCATTTGAAAACTCTAACTCTACACATACCTTTGATGAGAATGAGCTAAGGGCAGGGAAGCATGAGCAGGCGATTGGGTTTGATGGTGATGGGGATTATATTAATGTGAATAACAATTTTGCTGATACTGATGATATAACTTTCTGCGGTTGGGCTTATCCAAATAGTCTAACTTCACCTACTGAACAATATTATATCAATGAAAATGATGGAAATTCTATAATATTTAAAACAAATAATAATGGGGTTATGCAGGTATATCTTGGAGATACCACTTCGCCCGGTTATCATTATGATAGTACAAATCCCTTAGTAGCAAATACATGGAATCATTTTTGCGTTATATATAATTCTACAGATTTATTATGGTGTTTAGATGGAAGCTGTAACGAGATGAATGTTGGCGGTTCTACAACAGGAGACATAAATTTTGATACTACTTTGATATTAGGCAATAGAGATGATGGAGCAAAAAGTTTCAACGGCTCAATAGATGATGTAATGATATTCAACAGGAGCTTGACAGAAACAGAAATAGGCTATCTATATAATCATACATATCATGGCAATACTACCTTTAATAACCAAAGTGTTTATCATTTCGAATTGGATAACTGTTCTGAACTGACAAATCCAGCATTCAATATCACAAGCAAAGATGAACAGACAAATAATCTTATAGTCACCAATGCAAGCCACCAGATAACTTATTTCCATGAGTCCGATCCAACATATATAAAAGAATATGTAACTACATACTATAATAGAAATAATCATGGCTTCTGTAAATATCCAGAATGGGTAAACCTGACAGATGAGATACAAAGCACCTTTACCAAAGACGGATATAACACTATTCAATTCTTCAGGACAGGAACAGAGCTTACAGGCATCTTTACAGCTTACTTATTAGAAACCGCTTTAGACGTAGCCCAGATAACCTATACTATAACTGGCTCAACTTTTGACAGGATAGAGGGAGCATTAGTAAGAATATATAGGACAATAGGGGGAGTAAGGACAAAGATCTACGAAAAGGAGACAGATGTAGCAGGTCAGGTAGTACCTTACCAAGACCAAACCTATACATACTATTACGAGATAAATGCAACAGGGTATCCATTCAAGACATTCAATCTACAACCCGCAGATACAGCATACACTATAAAATTAACAGTAGGTAATGAATCCTATTTTGAGAATCCATACGAAGGGATAAGGTATAAGCACGTTCCAGATCAATATATCTTCAATGTTTCAGGGGAATGGGTAAACCTTTCTTTTATATTAGAAGGAAGCAATCTGGAAGAAGTTGGCATGAGATTTACTGGGGAAAATCTAAGCTGCCTGCCTGCAAACTGTGAAGATATAATATATGCAGAAAATGGAGGGCAGGTTACTGTGGCAATAAGGATGAACGCAACAGGTAATTTTTATGGTGCATATTGGTTTAAGCCTGATGGGGAAGAAAGGATATATGTTAATGACAGGGTATTAAAAAGAACCAGCTTTATAGATGAAGCAGGAAAGGCATTGACTGAAATTTTAGATGATATAAAAGATAATACAAGTGTTAATTTTAGGACAATACTTGCTGCGGCCATAAGCTGTGCAGTTATCGGTCTTGGTGCTTCTTTAGGCTTGTTCGGTGCTTTACTTATAGTGCCTGCTGTTCTTGCAAACATAGTATTAAGCCTACCTGCGGTGGGCTTGATAAACCCATTAGTAGGTATGATAATGTCAATATTTGGAGTGGTTATGTTTGTGCTGTTTAGCATGGGGAGGAATATTTGATGGCAAGCGGATTTCTTAAACTGGCGACTATAATCATGGTCTTAAATATATTTATGTATCTCGGTGTAAATTTTGCTATAACTGCTGAGGGTAACTCTGGAATAAATGAAAACTATAATTTCTATTTTAAAGGCGATTTGATAAGTTTATTTGTAGGAGATGAAACTGTTGGTAAACTTGAAAGCATAGCAAACGATACAAAAAACAACTGGACTAACTACGGAATAACTGGAGATGGTGCTGTTTTTACTGAACCCGAACAAGTAAGCGGAGAAACTATTGGAGAAGGTGGAATAAGCTATATAGATGCCTTAGCTGTATTGTGGGCGATTGTTCCTACTATGGGAAACATAGTTCTAGCTCCCCTCACATTATTCTTTAATTTTGGTATGCCCGTCTTTATCGGTCTGATGTTGGGAATACCATATATATTTATGTTAGGATTAAGTTTTTATCTATTGCTTGGGGGTAGAGAATGAGCTTTGCTATAATTGATTTGGTCGCAGAGATGTTTATTACAGTTTTTGGAAATCCTTATATTGTCATGGCAGTCCTTACAGGATTTTTTCTCCTTATGTTGATGGCATTTAAAGCCGACCTCTCAGTTATCCTTATAGTCATGATACCTTTCTTTATAGGTATTGGAGTAAATGCAGCCAGTACGAATATTATAAACCTTCCGACATGGATAATAGTAGCAGTATTCATGATTGCAGGGATAATCTTTTCAGGATTTATATTATTTTTGATGAGATGATAACTATGAGATTCATACCCCCAAAATACGCAGCAAGAAATGCCAGAAATGCCCTTGAATGTATAGATAAAGGATCACAAGCCATGACTTCTAAAGGCATGTCAAGGGCAAGGCAACTTGCTGCAGGAAAACCTTTAAATAAGAAAGACCTTAAAGATATAAATAGCTTTAGAAGGCACAGGCAAAACGCCATGTATCAAGGAGATATATGCAAAGATAGGGGTGCTGTTGCATGGTTAGGTTGGGGGTATGGATTTAAAGATAAAACGCCATCAGAAAGATTTGGCAACTGGGCCAGAAGAAAACTCAAATGAAAAGTAAAATATTATTTATATTATGTATGTTATATATAATACCCATAGTTTTCTCTTCTCCTTATCTTGATCCTATAACTTACTCTAAGTTGAATGGAGAACAAAACTTTGATAGGGCCGATTGGTTTGTAGATACATTAAGAGTAGATAATCTTACAGCAGTTGATACTACTATGGAAAATGCCACGATAATAAACTACAACCTAACAGGCGACATGGATGTCTACGGCAACGCCACTTTCTACGACTGGCTTTATGCAATCTATACAGATATAACATTCATCCATTCTGCTATGGTAAATACCTCATCTTTATTTGTAGATGACATATATGAATCGCAATCAGGGGGGGATATACAGACCAATGATATGCTATACATAAATGCAAACATAACAATCCCAGAGTGTATATTCGACGCCTCTATGAATTGTTATACATTAGAGAATTTAAGCACAACCTACACAGATGATGACTCCCTCTACCTAAAGAACGGAACGGATGCGAATTTTACAGGATTGAATGTAGATGGAATACTCACAGAAAAACTTATTAGAGCAACAGCAGACAGCACAGAAATATTTTCTTTAATAAGTAATGCAGACAGAAGCGTTAATTTAGCCTTAAAAAGCGATTCTGGGACACAAATAGATTTCTTAACTGATGTAGATGGAGTTCAAAAATCGGGCTTATTTGCACAAGATAGCTCAGGCAATATGGTATTTAGGGCTTATAATGGGAATATGTATTTTGATTCATTAGGAGATGAAATATATTTCAGAGGAACTGGATATGATAATTTATTAAGTTTAACTGGAACACAAGCAGATTTTAATGGTTTAGATATTACTACAACAAGCGATGTAAATGTAAGTGGCGATATTAATGGAGCTAATATATGCGATTCAGATGATAATATCTGCCTAAATGAGACTATGACAGAAAGTTTAGCCGATGGGTTATATATAAGGAATGATACAACAGACCATTATACTTTAGACACAAATATAATTACATCTACAGAAAATCAAGGTTATGCTAAAGTTGAGGCGGGTATTGATTTTGATGAAGTTATACTTGAAACTGTTACTGTTGAAACTATTTTTTTCGGAGGACTTCAGCCATTTATTGAGGTTTTTGAAGATGTTATCCCTAATCCATTAAATTCAGTAGATTCCTCTACTATGTATATTTATGATACAAATACAAGCACATCTCATCAGGTTATAGAAAATTTTATTGACGGTTTTGGTCCTAATGGAGATGATGTTATACAAGTGTCTGATTCAACTGGAATAAGCGTAGGAGATATTCTCCAGATAAAAAGAAAAACAGGTATGAAAGATTTAGCAACCCTATCAGTAGAGGATAATCTAGCAATAGGGACAACTCCTCAATCAGGTTCTTATCTTTATATTTGGTCTAATGCTGAAAGTTCTGCAAAAAATGGAGTTATTGTATATATGAATAATATTCAAGATGGGGGAGAACTATATGGTTTTCGTGCAAGGAGTACCATAACTGGTGGTAAATCTCCTGTTTCATATAATTTTTATTCTGATATGCAGACTGGTTCTACTGTTGCAGATGTTTATGGATATTATCTCCATACTTCAACAAGCACTCTAAACAATCCTACAGGAGATATAGTCGGGCTATATATAAATAACAGAATCAAAGGGACTGATAACGAATCAAATAAATGGGCTATAAAAAATGTAGGAACTACAACAGCCTCTAAAAATCTTTTAAGTATGGATAATATAAAAAATTATGTCGGGTCTAATTATCAAAGCTCATGGTATAATGATGGTGCTTCTATGATTTTTAACCCAAAAGAGACAGGTGAAGGAGAAACATTTTTTATAGGCAATGCAAATGTAGCTGATACATCTAGTTTAGATGCAGAAAAGATAGAGAACGGTACATTTATAGTCAATGAGCCATGGGTTTTTGGCGGGGGTTGGTATTCTTTTAGTGATTTAGGTTATGCCTACAAGTTTTCAAATGGATTTGGAAGCTTATCACAATCTTCTTCTGATATGCAGACTCCGCTTGTGTCGGGGGAGCAGTATTATCTTAATTTTACTGTGACAGAAGCACCTACGGGAACTTTTGAGATAATGTGTGGAGATACTGATTTAGGTACAGTATCAAGTAGTGGTACACATTTTAAGTTATTCAGAGCATTAGGTACTGGAGATTTGAATTTTACGCCAACATCATCATCCGATAGGATTAAGATAGATGATGTTTCATTAAAAAAAGTAACTGGAGGTAATTTGATAGTTGGTGATACAATCTCAGCAAGGTCTTATGAAGCGAATGGTACAGCAGGCGTTGCAGATTGTTATGATTCAGCAGGCGGAGGTCAAGTCTGTTCAGTAAATGGTATAGTAACCTCAATAACAGATGACCCCTCAGATGAAAAGTTTAAAGAGAATCTTACAGAATTATCGTTAGATTATGAGCTTATAGAGAATATTATTCCTAGAGAATGGAATTGGCAAAATTTGACAGGAGATAAAGATGGGAAAAAAGCTTATGGTCTAGTTGCACAAGAGCTTCAGCAGGTATATCCTCAACTGGTAGAGAACAGAAGCAGGAAAATATTAAAAGGTTATGACTATATTCCAGAAACTAGCATCAAAAAAGAGATAATAAGGAAAACTGTTAATATAACAGAAGATGAGGCTTTTGAATGGATAGAATCTGATATTCTTAAAAAAGTTAATGTGACTAAATATAAGGTAGATGATGGCAGGGTCATATCTTACCAGATTATAGATTATGAACCTACAGGAAAAACTTTTAATCAGAAAGTCTTAAAGAGGGGTGTGTGGATAGACGAAGATACAGGTCAATTATATAAAGATTCTGAAGAGACAGTCGAAAAGGAAATAACAAGTTATAGAAAAGTTCCTATATGGGAAACAGAATATTATCTTGGAATAAACTCATTAGGTTTGACAGTATTGTCGTTAGCTACAGAGAAGAAATATCTTGAGACAGCAAAGCCAATGTATTATGATGGAATAGAGACACCATCCTTAGAAGGACAGAGCTTTATAGCAGATAGTTATTACACCAAATCAAAAGTAATTGACTTAGTTACAAACTACGCATTAAAATTCTTAGATAGAGACTCATTAGCAAGCAAGGAATATCATAAAAATAAAATAACAATAACAGAGGATAAGACGGGAGAAACACAAGACCTATTAAGCATGGAAGACAGGACAGTAGACTTAGAGGGTGCGTTTGCAAATCACATGACTTGCTTAGCTAATCACAAGAAATATGAAGATTATAGAGAATGCATGGGGATAGTGGAGAAGTAAAGTGATACGAAGGGAACTAAAAGATGCTCAAGAGATAATACTTATTCATGGTGCAAAGCGAGTGAGTGAGAAATGATATGCCCAAGATGCGGAACAGACGGCTTTGACGGATACTCCTGTTTGAACTACGGATATGTTGATATGGAATGACAAACAGGATATGAAATGTCGTATAATCTGTATTATACGACCTTTTAACTAGATTTCTAAAGTATATTCTACAGTATCGAAGTATTTATATATAAGCTAACTAACTAACTTAGTTATGAAGAACATAAACATACCATTAGAGGACAAGGATTATGACTTGCTTAACACAGCAAAGCCAGATGAAATGACTTGGAGAGAATTTATATTGACTTTAGTTACTCCAAAAAAGAAAAAAAGAGGCAGATGAGGATGTACAATATACTTTTACCAAACCTAAAAACCTATGGAAAAAGGATAAAGATAAATTTACGCTTTCTAGCTTTCATATTGGTTATAGTCTGTTTAATTACGCCTCTAACAAATTGGACTATACCGATCATAGCCAAAAAAGTAAAGGGGGTGGTTTGGCTATGAATTTCTTTACAGATATAACACTTAGACAGCTTAATATGGCTTCCGCATTACAGAACAGAGCATATATTTTAACCAAAAAGCCTGCACAGAATGGAAGAATAAGGGTGCAGATAGGGGAGAGGTATTCAAGAATATGAAATACTCAACTTCACAGCTACAAAGCATATCTGGTGATTTAAGCAACATAGAAAACATATTAGAGCAAAGGGATATACTCAAAGAAACCTTAAAAGATACTACATTAATGATTTTAGACAACATAAAGAAAAACAGGGAATTAATCAAGGAATGGGAAGAAGTATTTTTAGAGCATGAAAACAAGATAGGAAAACTAGCTAAAGAACTGATAGATCAAGCAGAAAGGATAAATTTGCTGCAGAAAGCGGTTAGTAGAATTATAAACAATAAGGTGAATAAATAATGTTTGACATAAGGGAAGCAGAAGATGGCTACAGATATGATAAGTATGGAAATTGGTTTTCAAAAAAAGGTGATGAATATGTGAATTGGGGGCAATATGACATTTGACGAATGGTATTATAATGGAAAAGAGGATGAAGAATGTACATAGATGATTCATTATACATCGACTACACGCAAGCCAGTAATGAAGTGATCGACGAAACGGATGAGTACATACAGGAGTTCATAGATGAGATAGATTCAGATGATATTGAATATGAGAAAGTGACGGAGGAAGAATGACCAATCACTTTTACGCTGGGGCGTTTATGGGGATTGTATTGGGCATATCCATAACAGTATTATCATATCTTAGTTATGACACTATGTTACGAGAGAACACAGATATAGCCAATTATAACGCCTTGCATGAGAAAACAAATAACAGCATAAATGGCATATATTTCCTAAGAAGTTCCTTTTGTGTTTCTATGGACAGGGATAATATAGAAGGGTTGAAGAATACGATAGATCATGAGTTTTTGCATGAACTGATAGGAAATAATCATACTTGCGGGAATGAAACCTGTTGGGAGCATTTCTGCGGAGGGAAAGGATGATAGTTATAATTGTTAGTTAGTTTTTGGCTACTATCATATAATAGCAGTTAAACAAAATAAATCCTAACGGATTTACTTCGTTTTAACTGCAAATTATGCGTAATTTTTGCTTACGCAAAAACTTAAAATCGGAATGGAGGTTGATAATATGACAAAAGTAATTATCGGTAAAAGATTACAAACAAGTAAGATTAGACGTGAATGGAATATGGCTTCTAAAAATAGAAAAATAGAAGCAAGTGAAATGTTAGGTTATTCGCCAAATAATGGATTTAGAAGTTGGTCACAATTATCTAATGGTATGAAAAAGGATTTAATAAGAGCAGGATTTAGATATAAATAGTCCATTCCGATTTTATTCCTATCGGAAACGCATAATAGCGATTAACCAAAATTAAAACTATCGCTTAACCGCATACATTAAACAAAATAGATTAGGATTTATCTAAAAAAAGTCCCCCATAAAAAAATGACAAAAAAAATAAAAGTATTGAATGGATATTCAGGAATTGGAGGAAATAGATTATTATGGGATAATAATAAAGTAGAGGTAACTGCAATCGAAAGAAATAAAGATATTGCAAAAGTATATCAAGATTTTTTCCCAGATGATATTGTTTTTACAGGTAATGCACATAAATATCTTTTAGAAAATTATCAAAATTTTGATTTTATTTGGACTTCTCCACCATGTCCTACACATTCAACTATGAGAAATTTGAAAAATAATTGTGAAGAAGTAACTAAGAAATATCCTAATATGATGTTATACGAGGAAATATTATACTTAAAACATTTTTTTAAAGGTAAATGGGTAGTTGAAAATGTTATAAGTTGGTATGATCCCTTAATAAAACCATATATATCAGAAAATCATTATTTTTGGTCTAATTTTAATATTACAAATAGAAATAGGATTGAACGTGGTATAAGAAAAGGTGTAGATGATATGAAATGGGGATTTGATTTAACTAAATATAATCTACCAAATAGACTTAAAACAAAGATGTTAAACAATCTAGTAAATCCTAATTTGGGATTACACGTGTTTAATTGTGCTTTTAAAATAAAACAAAAAACAATGGGGGACTTTGAAAAAGAAGTTAACCCTAATCCACTTCGTATAATTAATGTTAAGAGGGAAACGTCTAACGTTTCCCCAAAGATTGCTACACAATCCTTCTCTTAACATATTTAATTATACAAAATAAAAAACTACCGAGATGATAAAAATGGGAGAATTAGAATATAACAAAAAAAAGGCGAAAGATTTTTTGCACATTACACTTAACGAAGGATTGAGTGATGTAATTAGTGATTTAAAAAGACATAGACCAACTAATCCAAGTAGTGAATGGGATAGTATAAGAAGACAATATGACAGAATAATTAAAACACTAATGAGGCTTAAAAGAAAATAGTCGGTAGTTTTTTACTATCGTATAATTAGCGTTAAATTCCATTAAAACGAAATTTAACGCCAACATTATACAAAATAGCCAAAAACTGAGGTATTAAGATGATAGACATAATAAAATCAATTCAAGAACCAGAAGATAAAGAAAGAGGATTATATATTATCACTTATTTGGGCAGTAACTGTGAAGAATATACTGCCCATGTAAATAAATTAGGAAAAGATATAGCTGAACTAAAACAGAAGTTTAGAGAGAAGAAATACGATTTAAACCTTATAGATGAATTTGAAGATTTAGTTATAGAAAAAGTAAGAGAGGATGATAGTTATAATTGTTAGTTAGTTTTTGGCTACTATCATATAATAGCGGTTATACAAAATGGCTAACGCCACTTCGTTTGAACTGCAAATTAGAGGAAATAAAAATGGCTAACACGATTAGAGAAGAAATAATGTTTTTCGCACAAGCAATGGAAGATGTAATGAGAAAGCATGATAAAGATAAAGGAGATAGTTGGAAAGATATGCCTCACGAAGAATTACAGAAACTATTGCTCCAAGAAGTAGAAGAATCACAAGATGAAAATGCTATGACTAAAGAATGGATAGACATAGCTAATATTTGTATGATGATATATTGTAATACATTAAACTTTAGAGGTTAGCCATTTTTACACGCTACGCTTTCCTCTAATTTTGGTTAAATTCAATTAAAACATAAATTTAACCAAAAACATTATGTTCAATAATTTTTCGAGGGCTAAACAATGAAAACTACAACAAGAGAACAAGCGTGGAAGATGAATACTATCTGGTTAGCTAATCAACATAAAGTGGATTGCTGTGGAGAAGAGTGTAATATTTCTCTTTTATTACTTGCAGAAATGGCAGAAAAAGCAGGAGTTAGATTTACTAAAAGAGAGAGAGAGGTATTTATCTAATGGCAATCCTTAATTACACAACAAAAATATCGGTTGAAAAAACGATTGCTGAAATAGAGAAAATGCTATCTCAAAGCGGAGCAGAAAAGATACTAAAAGATTACGATAGTAATGGCAATGTAGAATCCATATCGTTTATAATCAATACACAAAAAGGAAAATTACCATTTAGATTGCCAATGAATCAAGAAGCGGTATTGCAGACTTTAAAGAATCAAAGTGGAGAATATAAAAAAACACGCTATCAAAAAGTAAGAAAAGTGCCAAGAAGTATGGTAAATAAAGAACAAGCTGGTAGAGTAGGATGGAGAATAATCAAAGATTGGCTTGAAGCACAATTAGCACTTTTCTTTTTACAGATGGTCAAGATTGAAGAGATATTTTTGCCTTATATGTATAATGAAAGAACAGGGCAAACAATGTTTCAAATGTTAGAGAAGAAAAACTTTAACTTTCAATTAGAGGATAAAACGCCCTCGAAAATAAAGAAATGCTGAAACATAAGAAGTTATCATCATATTCGCTTAAGGCGAAGGAGGACGCAAAGATGGCAAACATAAGAGAAAGCGCACAGGCATTTGAGCCAAAGACCACGAAAAACGTAGCCGACCTTGAAAAAGTCGATCTGGAGTGGGCAGTAGAAGATAGGGAAGGCCAAGACAGCAAGGGAGAGAATTTTTCCTATAAAGTTGTTGTCAAGGATGGAGAAGAATATAGGATTCCTGCATCTGTTCTTAACCAGATAAAGACTATCCTGGAAGCAAGGCCCACACAGAAATATGTAAGGGTAGTGAAGAAAGGCACAGGCATGAACACAGAATATACAGTTATCCAAGTCGATTAAGATGGAGATAAATACGACTCTGCATAAGAACGAAAACCCTGACAGCATAGAGATAGGCACTCCTTCTAAAGGGGGAGTTATCAAGGTCTATGGAGATTTTATGAATCTGGAAGGGTTTAAGGCTAAGATAGACAATGCCGTAGAGATCAGGAGCTATTTTAACAGCAAACTAGGAAGTTCCTAGTTTTTTTATTTTTTTTATATAATCTATAAGGGAAAGTGTTATATAATAGTAGATTAAAAAAAAGGATGAGCGTGAGACTGAGATGTTTACTATAAAGGTAAAAACTATTGAGGGGAATCTTCTAAAGTTTAGAAATGTAGAGAGTTATGATTTTGAAGGGAATCTTCTAGTATTTACTGATAGGATTACAGGCAAGACAAAGAGATTTTCTTCTAATATGTGTGAGGTTGAGGAAGAATGAGGAATGGGTGGGCTATCCTGAACACAAGAACCGCCAAATTTGAGGCTTTCTTTGAATACCCAATACAAGCACAGAAGATTATAGACAAGCGATATAGCGGTTCTAAGGCCTTTAAGATTGTTGATATGAGGGGAAGAAGATGAGTGATATTATAAAAGAAGAGGAGATAAGGAAGAAGAAAAAAGAGATAGCTGAAAATTACCCCGCCCTTATGACAAAAGATTTATTCAGTATGCTTACAGAAAGAGAACTTGATAAGTTGATAGTGGGAGAGATCGAAAGCAGGAAAGTTATATTGTTATGCGCTATGGGCTGCCTTGTCCAAAATGCAGCTATAAGCAGCTATAATTTATTAGTTAATGATGTGGCAGGAGCAGGCAAGGACTATATAACAAATGCCACATTAAAGCTGATGCCAGAACACAGATACCTAAAAAGAACAAGGATAAGCCCCACAGTATTTACATACTGGCATAATTCCAAATATGAGCCGAATTGGACTTGGGATGGCAAGGTATTATACCTGGAAGATGTTGCCAATACCATCCTTAATAGTTCCGTATTCAAGGTTATGTGCAGTTCTGGAAGCCACGCAACCATAGTAAAAGACCAAAGGGCCATAGATATTAAGATTGTAGGTAAGCCAGTTATGATAATAACATCGGCTACTGCTACACCTAACCCAGAACTTACTAGGAGATTTACTATACTAAACTTGGATTCTGGAGAAAACCAGACTAAAGCCATAATCAAAAGGCATTTGGAATTTGCTGAGAAAGGGGTTTCTCCTGAACTTGACGGAAATATACTGGAAAGCCTTCAGCAGCTGACACAGATCAAGGTTAAAGTTCCATTCGCAAGCAAACTATTTGAGTTTTTCCCTGTGCATAATGTAATAATGAGAACCCATATATTAAGATTTATAGATTATATCAAGGCTAGCTGCGCTTTATACCAATGGCAAAGGGAGATAGATGAAGAAGGATATTATATAGCTACAGAACAGGATTACCAGATAGCGAAAGGAGCGCTGGTTAAGACAACATCAAATGAGTATATGATTCCACTTACAAAGGACCAAAGAAGGATTATGGAAGTTTTTGAAAAGAATAAAGACCTTTGGTATACTATCCCAGAACTAGAGTCAAAGGTAACATGGATGAGCGAAAGATGGCTGAGAAAAACTATGGATAAATTGGCAGATTATGGTCTCATTGTTAAGGAGTTACAGGAAAATGACCTCACAAACCGCAAAAATATGGTTTTTGCGTTCAATCAGTGTTCAATTACAAATGTGCAAAACCTCCCCGATAAACTGATTTAGCAAATTGTAGTTGAAGTAATTGAACAGGATTTTACGGGGTTTTAGGATTTGTTCAATCAGTTCAAGGGTTCAATGGGTAGTTTTGGTTCAATTAGTTCAACTACAAAAAAAATAAGGATAAAGATAAAGAAAGAGCAAGGCAAAAGGCATGATTTTAGGAAACGAAGTCTAGGCTATGGATACCGCCCCTCCAGGGAATTCTATGCACTCTGCCTTAAAGCCCTACTACCTTGCTCCTTTATTATTTTTATATAAATTATAAGCGAAAGTATTAAATACTTAATAATAATATTAATAATAAAATGAATAAATGCAAACTATGTGGATATGAATGGGAAAGCAACAAGGAGAATCCTAAATGCTGTCCTAGATGTAAAAGATATGATTGGAAAGAGAAGGAATAGCTAACAATGGCAAAAAACGAAGAATGCATAGGCGAATACGAGATGCACCCAGAGTGCCGGCTCTGCGAGATACAATCTTCCTGCAAGAAGAAGTTTAACAAGTTGATGGCTAAATACAAGGAATATCTTCTCAAAGAACTTCCACAAAGAGCCAAAGCCAAAGACTATGTAGAACTGCAACAGTTAGAAGCAAAAAGGCAAAGGATAGCAGACCAGATCAAGAAACTTAACGAGATAAAGAAAGAACAGCACAAGGTCGCGTATAATCTCAAAATAGAGAAGAATAAGTTTTTTGGAGTCAAGGAAGAATGAAAACCAAATATTCAAGAATCAAAGCCTATAAACAGGGAGTGTTTATATATGCTCGTGGAAAATATATTAAAAGAAATTTTTAAAATGGCTCGTAAATCGTTAAATACAAATTGGATATGTGTGAGGAATTGTGAAGTTATAAAAATCTTTAAAGATAGAAAGGAAGCGGTTAAATATTTGAAAGAATTATTAAAACAAACTCTTAAAGATTTTGATAAACAAGATACCTCTAATGAATATGATTATTCAATCACAATTCCACAAATTGAATTTTATCCAATTAAAGAAAGGGAGGCATTTTTAAGTTTACTATGAGTATCGCCATTTTAAAAACTCAAGCAAAATCAAAGATTTTGTCTCCTAATATCAGTTATAAGGAAAATAAAATATTCTTTTTATTTTCCCAAATTGAAAATCAAAGATTTTCAACTTCTCATAAC
>Ga0180433_10001975_pt1 | contig 33136 bp, 55 predicted proteins | sample SS_ome_8_FD_132980 | JGI IMG/M metagenome (GOLD analysis project Ga0180433, IMG submission 132980) | Hypersaline lake sediment archaeal communities from the Salton Sea, California, USA - SS_1_D_1 metaG | ecosystem: Environmental > Aquatic > Non-marine Saline and Alkaline > Hypersaline >...
CGGCAATTATCAAATATAAATAAATCATTTTTTTTTCTTTTTGGCGTTGATTAAGCTGTCTATCTGAGCTTTATTTATTTTCTTCACTTATTTCTCAGTCCTCTTATTAGATAAACGTATTACGTATATATCGGCGTTATAGGACATTTAAAGCCCCACGCACAAGATTATATAATTCAGCAACAAACTCACCTCTTTTTCTAAATTCATCTTTACATTTCTCCGTACACCCTTGATGTAAATCTCCCCAACAATTATCACATCCGTTTGTTGGTGTGTATTTATTAGTTAATCTAATTATTTCTAATCTTATTTTATTACAAGCATCCCCGCACACTATACTGTTAGTTTTTGCTTCTTTAATTTTACATACTTGGCATTTCATAATATCCTCAATTAAACGCCCTATAACAATGTGTCAAAACTAATAGCGCATATAAGGCTTTGCGCAATTAATCGAGTGTAGCAGTTGCACTACGTAATTTTACACTAACCGTTAGCAATAATACTAACAAGGATTGAACAACTCACTGATCCTCATTATATAATCACCACCATTATATAACCTTTCAGCGTATTCTTTATCTGTTGTCACAAATATTAAATCGTCAGTAGTTCTGTGCATTATATAACAAGTACTACTACTAACAAGAGATAAATCCAACTGCTTTTCGTATTTCTCAACTGTTTCTCTTGCTTTAATGTAATCGTCTTTTTTTATCATAATTTTAATTTTAAGTACGCAACTGTATTTATCTCCATCAGTTAGAGTGCATTAAAGCACCACTTAATAATCTTTGGTATTTTATTTAATTTTTTCCTATCAATAAATTGTTCGTGCGCTATAATATTATCTCTACATTGTTGGTAATTAACGGAATTTTTATAAAGTCCGTATTCGTCTTTTTCAAGCATATTAACACACCCTAACATCGTATCATAACCCATTTGGGTATTGGTGCTATTTTGTTGTTTTGTCTCTTTTCTCATCGTTTATAATATTTTAATAAGTTAGTATTTCAAACCCCAAACGGGTCATATACGTGGCACGTTATGGATCATCCCAAAATATCCGACGTATTCTTTTACTTTTTTCATATCTCGATTTTTTGCTGGGTGTCTGGCTCTGGTTGCTTCTGTTGATCGATCAGCGCCTCCCGGACAGCCGTGATCGCTCTGATCCGCTGGTCCAGGCTGCAAATGTAAGCGTTAATATCCTGTGGGTCATCGCTCATGTAGTAGCCGTTTGAATTTGCGAGGAGGTTCGGCGCCATCCCGCTGGTCCGAATATAATTTATTATTTTTCTGGCTCTGGCTCCACTGACCTCCTTCCCGGTCCGGTCTTTATAAAGAACGGCAATCTTAGCGGCGGTGATCGGTCCCTTTCCTTTCTGTAACCTGGCTTTAAATGCTGCAGCCCAAGAAGTAGCAATTTCCATTTCTTCGACGGTCACCTCTGCTGTCTGTTTTTCAAATCCGATTATCATTTTGGCTCGTTTAAATAAATGTTAATTATACGCTGGGTCTCGGTCAGCCCGGTGGCAAATGTCGCGTAGTAGCCCTTATTCATTAACCGGAGCAGCATCTGGTTCTGCTCCTGAATGTGCTGGTCTTTTTTCAAAATCCCGCCTTTTGTGTAAGGGTTGGATCCGGCTTTTTTTATTTCTATGAGTAGTCCGTTGTACCCGCCACGCGGCTCAAGAATTATCAGATCCGGGATCCCTCTGTCGGACCTCATGTGTTTGATCTTGGCGCGGGTTCCCGGGTGCACCCGGACGCCGCTCATCTCAAAAAACCAAATGATCTCAGGGTGCGCGAATTTCATCCAGTCGGCAATAAAAGTATAGATTCCATGTTCGGTTGCTGGTTCGTGTGGTATGTATTTTGCTTTCATTGGCTCGCCTGGTTTTTAATTTCCTTTATATCTGAGGCGCGGGTGATCGCGTCCTCGATCTCGTTGATAATCGGTTTATAATACCTATCTGTTGAGAGTGTCTGCTCCACCCGGCGGCAGCTGTGCATCACTGTAGCGTGGTCTTTATTACCTACCATCGCTCCAATATCTGCAAAGCTGTATCTTGGGAGGTGCTTTCGAATCATCGCGTGTGCAATCTGGCGGGCTGTTTTTATCCTGCTGCTCCGCGTCTTGATGTTTATTTCGTCGCGGGTGATTTCCTGGTGGTTGCAGATCACGTCGATTATTTCCTCCGGGGTCAGGTGGCATTTATATTGCTGCCGAGGTCGGCGCTTCAGGCTTAGACCTGGTATTGCGTAAGCGCTTATTTTATCCATCGGAGTATTTTTTTAATTGGGCTTTCGCCGTAGATCTCGATTTGGTCTGTCGGGATTCCTCCGTTTATATGCTTGACAAAACTGGCAAGGTCGAGGCGGCGCGGGATCTGGTAGGTGACGGTGGCTTTCGTTCCTCGGATCCGGATATGTGTAAGTTTGGGCTTTGTGGTCATCGGTCTAAATTTATGGGGAGGCGTGGGGTCCTCCCCTGGTTAAATTTAACCCAGCGTGACTTTGATGCTGGTTGTCGATTTCTTGCTGGGTCGCTTCAAAAGGGCGCCGGTCTCCGGGTCTGCCATTCCGCCCTCCGGGAGGGTCTTGAGCATGGTTTGTCTGGTTTTGATCTTATCTGCCAAATCCGAGGCATCCATCAGCCATCCGTTCAGGGTTTCGTCATCACAGGCGCTGTAGTCGTACTTGGTGCCGGTCTCAGCGACCTCCACCTTCGCTCCGTGAAATTCGAAGCGTTTGGAGTCCTCCTTCTGGATTTCCTCGATGGTAAATTCGCGGACCTCCTTGTTGGCTCTCACTTGCTTGATCGCTTCCTCCATTGCTTTTAGCTTTATGGCGGCGACGGCTGGGTGTTCCTTCCCTTCAAGGATGGTGTTAATAATCGTGGCGGCGAGCGCCTGGGCGCCGGGCTTATTAACCGGCGTTGTTCGTAGAATCTCTGGTTGTTTCATCTTGTTTTTATTTTTAAAAATTCAATGCTTGCTTGTATCTCTCCAATATGTCCGGCAATCTTTAAGATTGGTCCGGTGTCGGTTTCGTGGGTTGCCTGGCTTATTATATCCTTAAGGGCTTTATCGATCCCTTTCAGCGATCTATCGATCCGATTTGCTTCTAATCTCACTTTTGCTCCGTCGATCATGGCTGCGGGTTTTCTGTGGTTTCCTGCTGCAATTCTGCCACTTTCCGTTCAAAGGTGGATCCTGCCAGCTCCAAATATTCCCGTTGTTGCTTAGTCACGGTCATCTGGTTTTCTATCTGATCCAGCAACTTCAGCTCACCTGTGGCGATTCTGTCGTAGGCTTCCTGGCATTGTTTGTCATTCAGCTTCGGTTTGCCGGTTGTATTTTTTACCGGCTCCGGTTTGGTCTTGCTGTACTTGCTGTCGTCCAGTATTCCTCGGTAAACATCGGCCGCGACGCCGATTGCCTTGAGCGCCACGGAGAGGGCGTCAGTGGTTGCCATCTTTAAGGCTTCGTCGCTGGTATAAAGCCCGCCGCGCTCCTCCTCCACGAACATGGATCCACCTGTACCTGGGATCGGTTCGCTCCATTCGCCGTTCAGCTTGTATCGTAACTCTATGTTCACAAAGGCGGCGATCTGGCTCTTGGATCCCGGCTCCAGCCATTGGCGGATGACCTGGTATTTCCAGCCGAATCCGATGGGTCCGAAGGTCTCATTCATTATGTCGATTCGCCATTGGGGATTGATGTCGCTCTTGCCTTTTAACCGACCTCCCGTGATTTTCTTCAAGGCATCCTCCGGCGGTTTCCGGATCTTTTTGATTCGTTCGTCAGCGTTGTAATTTTCGATGTTGATTTTGCTCTTGTCTGTCATCGCTCTGGGGTTTAATACGGGAAAAGGGCAGCCGCCGCTTTCCCGGTTATCTGTTCTACAATGGTGATCGTTTCGGGTCGCGGGACCCGGCTGTCGTACATCCAGGACCGGACCGTCCCTTCACTGATTCCAGCCGCGATCATTTCGGCGAGGAAGGCGCGCTTTTCCAGCCTGGTCATTTGGCTGTAAAAGTTGCCGAAGGTGGTTAGTCGTCTTTTCTTTGTTGTTTTCATTTCTGGGTTGTTTGTTTAATTAAAGTTACAAAATTATTCTATTATTGCAAATAATTATCAATTATATAGTTGTAATATTATTGCAACGGCTTACGCTCGATTATGTAATCGCCGTAGATAATGGGCATCTTCCAGGTCTTTAGTGTGTGGTATGGGAGCGCCTTTATCCGGCAGGCTACTACAAAGGTGCTGAATACCTCGATCGCTCCGGTGTCGATGTGTTTCGCTGTGATTACTGTTTTCACTTTCATGGTTGTTAGTTTATTGAGCCTGATTCGGAGGTCCTCCCTCCAGGCTTGTAGGCTCTTTTCGTAGTTGATTTCGATTTGCTCTCTGGTCATCACTCTGGTTTTTTAACAATTATTAAAATTAGCCCGGATATTATCAATCGCAGTTTTTGATACTTGGATAAAATCCCCTTGCTTCCCCCCTCCGGGAGCATCGTTCCCAGTTTTGAACTTATATCCAAAATCACTTATTATTTCCTTGATCTGGAAGGAATAATCGCGAAGAGTAATAAACCTACCGGCACCAGTGTAAGACTTGGGATAAATCTTATTTCCTTTTTTTAATGAGTTTTCCCATGCGTGGGAGTAACGCTTGTTAATTGCGCCTAACTTTGTCCTTAAATTTTTACTAATTGTTTTCATGGTGTTTATTTTTTATCTCATTGATGAAGGTCTTTGATTCATTTTTGATCTTTCTTGAGCATCTTCCCAAGCTTGATCTACATGATGCACGTATCTTGAAGTATCTTCCTTCATTTCATCGTCAATCAATGACCTCTCGGCTTCCTCCTCTGTATCATACAGAGTTGTGAACTTAACTAAGCATCTTTTTTCTGTGTCAGTATCTTCAAAATAAATAGTAACATGCTTCTCGTCAATGTCTGTTACCTGTCCAACTCCGTGCGTTCTATTTGCTGTGTATTTCATCTAAGTTGTTTTTATTTTTTTTCTACTATAAAGATACGGCTTATCTTTATACCATGCAAGGAAAAACCGATTTATTTTTACTTTTCTTTTATTTATTTTTAACAGAAATAGCAAAAAAACAAGGGACCCGGTTACCCGGATCCCCGTCCCTAACAAAATGAAACCTATGAAAACATCGGCGCCTCGTTAGCGCCGATTCTGTAGCCCGATTGCGCCCAACCAGGTTTCGACGTTAAAGCTGGGGCAGGCTTTGCTCTTATTGAGCCAGTTGTGTCCTATGATCTCCGCATCCGGATGGAAAAGCCGGAAACGCTCAACGTAAAATTTCAGGGCGAGCATCTGGGCTGGTGTCCTGGTGTCAAAAGGTTGACCGTGCCTGGTACCTCCCGCGTAGACGACATGGCGGCTCGTGGAATTGTAGCCGGCAGCGCCGTTGGTAATTTCCCAATTGTCCACGACATGATCCTCGTCGTAATCCTGGAGGCGTTCGATGTGTCCGTCCAGGTGGATCAAATCGCTGTAACCGACCCGGGACCATCCGCGTCCTGCAGGCGGCGGGTCCATGTGCCAGCGCCGGATCTTCTCGGCTGTCACCTCGCGTCCTTCCGGCGTGGCGGTGCAATGGATGACTAATCGCTTAAGCTGTCCCATTCTTTAGTTGGTTAGCTTGGTGATAAATTTCCCGGCAGTGGTCAAAAGGGTGGTTGCTGCCATTGCCCAAACTTTTGTCTGAGGCGGGATCGGGAGCGCGATCAATATAGTGTTTAGCCCGGTTCCCAATACCAGGAGCGCGTCACCAAAATTCCTCCAGAACTTTGGGGTCGACTTGTTCCAATTTTCCCGTTTAAACTTGGGACGTTCCATTTATTCATCTCCTTCCAAGATGCTTATCAGGGCGCCAATCGCCAGGACAATTTCCCAGGCTGCTTCAACGGCTGCTTCGATTTTGTCATTCGTGAGATCGAATTGCTCCCTGAAATAATCCTTTAAATCGGTTTTTTCCGCTTCGTCAAGGTCGAGCCATTCTTCGTAGGCTGGCTTCGCTGCTCTTATCAATCCGGGGATCTTCGTCAGCAGTCCAATGCTGCCCAAAATTTCCGTGATTACTACCTTCTTTCCTCCTGGTGAATCTTCGGAGGTAATTTCTTTGATTTTGTGTCCGACCTGGAATCCAAAGCCCAGGAGCGTTTTAATGTTTTCGGTGTTCATTTGTCTTTTGTTTTTGGGTTTTTATTTTTACTGACTTCTCCTCCTCGCGTGAGGGAATATTTTTGACTTAAATATTGGAGTAATAAATTGTTGGGGTTTTCGTCGACGTTGGCTTTTATCAATAATTTATGATCTTCCTCCAAGTCATGTATCTGCTCTCCCTGTCTTATATTAATAAGTGCATTGTACCCAAACATTCCGCTTATCAAAATTACCACACCAAATATAAAAGTAAGATACCAGCGGAGGGTTCTTGTCATCGATTTGCGTTGTTCCTTAAATTTTTCATCGAGGGTTTTTTCTTCTGTAGTGGTCATGATTAATATTAATCTGTTGAGTCTGCTATCAGGTTGTAAAAATAAATAAGCGTTACCCGGTGATATTTCCCTGGTCCTTCGCTGGCGAGATCCTCGTAGCGGTCATCCTCCCAGCATCCGGCTACATCGTAGCCTGTGACGGTGATCGCTCCTGTGACGGTCGGCCGCAGCGCCTGCTTGATCGCTTCTGCTTCTGCGTAGCCATCGGTCCGGTTTCCTGTTTTTTGGTATTGGCTTATTATCTGCAGGGTAACGTATGCCTCGAATGAGCGCCAAGTCTGGGCTGTGGTTTCGTGGCTTCTTATGCTGTCGATAACGACGTGGTCCCCTGCCGAGGACGGTGGGATATGATAAACGGGATACGTGATCACTCCGTTAAGCGCTGTATAAATTGCGGCTCTTAGATTTGCGATCGCGTCGGGTGCTGCCATTTTGCTTCGGTTTTATATTATCCCAAATATAAACCATTAGAATACCTTTTTGCAACTTTATTCAAATTCCTCTAAGAAAGCCAGAATGTCAGGATGCCTTGTTCCCCAGGTGGATTGTTTTACAATAGCTTTTAAATTTTTCCAATCCTGATCCTCAAAGGTAATTTCTTTTTTTATTTTAGCTTTTGATTGGTCCAGGGCTTTTTCTATTCTATCTCGATCTCTCAATACCTGCAAGGTAAATCCACCCTGCGGCGGCAGATCGAGACAATTCCGGATAAGATCCACTGTTGTTGCTGGTGGTCCTCCCTGTTTCAATGGGATTTGATACGTCGTTTTTTTAATAGTTTTCATTTGTCATAGAATTTATTTGTAAATATAATAAATTTAAATTTTCGCCCAACCATCCCCTACCTTTGTTAATACAAAATCATATACCGCTTCGTGAAAAGCCTCTCCTTGTGGGAGTGTGGGAACATCAGTCATCTTTGGTAACGGATCAATGATATTCCATGATTTATGTTTAATATTATAATCCCATTCATTCAACGTTCCGTTCTGATCTCTCAAAGCGTGTTGAACATCTTTATACATAGAGGCACTAACGGTTATTTCATTCATGTCCTCATGTTTACTTGAAAAACGTAAGTCATATTCATTTACAACTATCACTTCTCCTTCTGCGTTTTTTAATCCTTTTGTCATAACTTTAATTTTTTAGTCTATTGTATATTCTATGGTTACCATTAATTCGTTTACGGTACCGCTTTGGGCGGTAGATTTTACTACTATAAATTTACCAGCTGCTACGCCCGTATTTACTAAGGTGCTATCTGTCTGGGCCGTCGTTACGCTGGTAATAGCCCAGCCAGTCATAAAATTAGCTACCGTACCATTCCTGGAGCTGGCGTGGCCTACGCTTATGGTTACGCTGGGGGTACTGCTGCCTACCACTACCGCGTGTACCTTCGTTACCGTTATCTGTTGGGTTGTGTACATTATCGTGCGGTCCTCGCTGGATCCTGGGTTCACGATTGTTAATGTTTCGCTGCGGGTATTAAATTTATTAAAGTCGGCGCTGCTCAGGTAGCCGTCGTTGGAATCGTCAGCCTGGTCCACCTCGATGGTTGTCCCGGATCCGAGGACGGCATCGGTCCCGCCGGTAATTGTCAGGACGCTGGAGGTCGCTTCTGTTAAATCGGCTTTTTCTGTGTCTCCAATTGCACCCAGATCGGATAATGCGTCAGTGGCTGTTCTGCTTCCTAATATTCCTCCAGATTCAACCACAAAATTCCCAGAGCCAGTATCAAAAGACCCTACTTTTATATAACCTTGGTCTGTTTCTATTGCATAATTGGTTGCCCCGTTGTAAGCTGTAAAAACTGCGGCTCTATTAGTTCCACTCGCCGCTCCATTTGAAGTAAAATAAGCGGCTCTCCCATTTATGCAATTCCCTGAAGTAGAGACCCAAAGAGCATAAGGATAATTTATATTGGCAGCATTGAGAATTTTGGTTGCGTACTGAGCTCCGGCAGCATTGTTTACATTTAGCATTATTGTAGCGTCAGGGGCGAAACCTACACCAACTGTTGTGCCGTCATCCTGGATCTGGGAGTTAACGATTCCAGAACTCGTAAATTTTGCGAGGTAGTCCGCTGTCGCCGTTCCATCTATCTGGACGGCGTTGGTGTCGGCAATCCCAAAAGTCAGCGCATCTTGCTTAGCGTCCCAGGTAGCGCTACTGGCTATATAGGCGTCGGCTATAGCCGTACCCTCCCAGGTGCCCGTTCCTATCGTGCCTACGGTGGTAATATTGGCACTGCCTACCCAGGTTGAAAGGGCTGTATTTTCCACATTATCCAGGCTGAGATCAGTTTTCACCTCTGAATAACTCCTGCCTTCCAGTCCAGTAGCTGTGAACTTTGCATAGTCATTATCAGCTGCATCAGCATCATCTATCACCACCACATTAGTGTCTGCTATACCTGTGCTCAGTGATGTATCCCAGGCTGAGCCTGTGGATACAGCTATACCAGCTCCTGGATAAACCATAGCACCACCAGCATCTGACAGTATTTCGGCTGGTGTACGGTAGTCAACGTTATTGCTCGCATCAAGTGTTAATACTTTTGTTGATGTTGTGCCTTCATTAGCAACAGTGGCAATATTTACCGTACCTCCAAAAGTCAATGCCAAACTTGAAAGATCACCCTGGATTATTGGAGTGGCGTTGAGATTAGCTTGGTTGATAATAAGTTGGTTAGCTGTTGAACCTGACTTACCAGCTTGGTAACCAATAGCAATAATATCATCAGCAGTAGCAGTCTCACATGATTCGTAACCTATGGCAGTAATCCTATCACCAGTATTAGATTTACCAGCTTGATAGCCAATAGATATTACATTGGCTCCTGAATTAGAGACTCCTGAGTCGTAACCAATCGTAATTTGAGATATTCCTGAATTACTCCCTCCGGCAAACGCACCAAGGGCTGTTTGATTTGCTCCCGTTTGAGTGTAACCCCCACGATAACCTAAAGCTGTTTGATAGTTTGTTGCATTAGACTTACCAGCTTGCCTACCAATGACAGTTTGCCCTGCCCCACTGTTAGCATGACCGGCTTCATACCCAATCTGAGTGGAATATGTTCCCGAATTAGTGTAACCAGCATAGTATCCTATAGATGTATTATTAGTGGCAGTATTTCCACGACCAGCATAGTATCCCATAGTTGTTTGATACGATCCTGTATTCTGGAATCCTGCAAAGTAACCATATTGAGTAGAGTTGATTCCTGAATTAGTGTAGCCAGCATAGTATCCCACTTGCGTACAGCCCGCCACAGTGTTAGCATATCCAGCAAAATAACCAATAGCTACTTGATTATTTCCTGTATTATTATAGCCAGAAGATATACCAAGGGCAAATTGTTTGTCTCCAGAGTTACCATATCCTGAAGTTTGTCCAAAGGCAAATTGATTATCTCCTGTATTATTCTCTCCAGCTTGCTTTCCAATAGCTGTTTGTCCGTCGCCAGTATTATTTTTACCTGCTCTATACCCTATGGCTACTTGTGAATTTCCTGTGCTTCCACTACCTGCTTCATTCCCAATTGCAGTCTGAGTAATTTGATCTGATCCCGCACCTGCACCAACATAGACATTTGTATAGTCTGTAGGATGACCACCTTTATGGATTTTTACTACCTGTTCCCCATCTTGAGTATAACTCCCCTCTTCAGCTATATTAACTGTATTAGCAACAGATAAAACTGTACCGCTTTCTGAGGCAATACTGTCTTCTATGTCAGCTCCACCAGCGCTCCATTTGGCGAGGGTGTCCTCTGTCCCTGTCCCACCAACAGTACCGCCTCCTCCAGCGACTGCTTTCCAGATAGCATTTCCGGATCCGGTGTCCTTTGTCAGGACGTGTTCGTTGGTCGCACCGCTGACCTGGGTCAGGGCGTCGATTGCTGCCTGGGCTGTCGTCTGTCCTGTCCCGCCATAACCAATAGCAATGGTATCACCGTTCCATGTCCCGGCGGCAATTGTGCCAAGCGTGGTAATATTAGTGGTTCCAGCCCAGGTGCTTAGTGCTGTGTTTTCGACATTATCTAAACTGAGGTCAGTTTTCACCTCTACATAGCTTTTACCTTCTAATCCATCAGCCGTAAACTTTGCGTAGTCGTTATCAGCAACACTTGCCGAATCAATAGTAACTAAATGGTTATCTGTTATTCCGTGCTGTATTTGGTGGGCATGGTCAGCCCTCGCAAAAGAATGAGAAGTACCCGTTCCAGCAGCTTGCACACCAGCTATTTCAGCAGCATTAGCCGTATCTAACGCATCTGATCCATCTTCAGGGTCATGACTGTCTTTGTGTGCTTGAGGAGCATTATCACCCGTCACATCTGCACCATCAGCTACGTTTAAGTCTGTTCTAACTTCGGCTGCGGTCCTTTCCTGGAGGACTCCGCTGTCATGCGTGATAAAATTTCCGGCGCTGGTGCCAAAAGTGCCGATTGTAATCAGCCCGGTCGAGCCTATTATCATCCTGTTGGCAGCTGGATTGCCGGTAACGAATACAATATCCCGGACGGATCCCTGGCGGCTCTGCAGAACCAGATTTCCCACCGAGTCAAAAGGATAGGCCCCGCCGTCGTCGTCAGTCATGTAAATACTTGAAAGCTCGCCTCCTGACGGGTAATCTGAACATTGCCCGGTAAAAACAAGGCGCGATTCGGCGAGGGTCATTTCTATGCTTCCTGCGACGCCCAGAACGGTCCCGCTCTCGCTGGCAATCGAATCACCCAGCGTTCCTGATCCGGTCCATTTGGCGAGGGTGTCCGTTGTCCCGGATCCGCTTGCCGTGTTTGCTACGATAAAGGCTTCGATCGCTGCCTGGGTAGCACCGTGTATGTCCTCCGCTTGCCAGTTGGCCGGCGTAGTCCCGGCGGTAGCTTCATCGCTCAGGAGGTCGCTGCCACCGATCTGGTAATTCTTGCCGGCGCCCAGGAGGAGGTTGTCTCCGTCCCATTGCATATTGGTATCACCGGCAAAGGCACCACCGTCGTTGTATTGGACCGCTTGGTCCGGGTCCCCTGGTAAAGTACGCACGTTAACGGGTCCGGGTCCGATCCCGGATCCGGCTCTCTTGCTGGAGGCGGGTGTGGAAATTTTCGAATCCAGCATCATGCCTTTTATCTCGTAGGCGGTTCCGGTCCAGGTCGCTTCCTTGATCTTGTAGGTCACGTCTCCCCAGATAAACTTGGCGCTTCCTGCCTGGATGAGTTCTATCGTGTTGAAATAATCTGCGAGCCCTTTTATTTTGCCATTATACATCAGCGTTGGGGAGGCGTTGTCGCTTGCTTCGGCGACCAGCCATTCAATCAAAGACTTGGTGGTCCCTGGCGTTCCTTTTTTATACCAGGTCGACGGGTAGCTGCTGTCCGTGTTTACCTTTATCAGCCCGGCGTAAATTGACCATAACCCGTAACCCGTTTCCGGTAGATCGGTGAATTCGTTCACATACTCCGCTTCCATGCTGTTGTCGACATCTATGATGGTGACGTCCTCGGCACTGGCTGGGTAATTATGGCGACCGTTTTCCTCCAGAAATACTTCTTTTACAAACAATTTTCCAGTTGCGGCAATGTCTGAAGGGTTGTAAATCGTCAGGCTCATTGTTCCATCGATCGCTAATCCGGTGACTCGCTCGATTATTTCTGTCGTCTCTGATGGAGAATCGGTCACGGGGATGGTAATCCCTGAAATATTCGACGGGCTTGTTGTCCAGAGCGCTCCTGTCCAGTAGTAAATGGTCCCGCCTCCTATATCGTAGGAAAGTCTAAAAAACACATTTGTTGGGCCATCCAGGACAGTTGCTATGATCCGCAAATTTAAAAAGGATCCCGTCGGCATCGCAGTCATGTCTTGCCCAAAATGAGAAATTCCTTTTATCAAATTTATTGTTCCTCCATTCCCGTTGTCCTGCAGAAGCAATCCGGGCTTGCCGTCCACGTAATGTCGGGATATGGGGGACGCCAGTAATATTCCCCAATGATGGAAGGTTGTATCTGTGATAAATTCGTTCTCTGGAAAGTTGGAACCCTTCAGGATGCTGGGTCTCTTTTTGAAGTCCTGAGTGATAGTGACTTGCTTCAGCGCTGGGTTTGTCTGTGTGATGGAGCCCTTTACATTTATAAAGTTGGTTTTATTGGTTGTTTTTGTGGGGTCGTAGCTGTTGTTGCTGTTGTATGTCCCATCGTAGTTGAAATCCCGGTAATCGATCGCGGTGCCGTCCATGTCCTCGTAGGGCATGATCATCCAGTAACCGCTCGCCTGAAATATTCGCGCTTTCCAGGTTGTTAATATCTTATTGATAACGTCGTAGCACTTGCCTGGGTTGTAGTCCTCATCGGTGAATGCAAATTGATCGATGCTGGTCTGCTTCAGCGGGTCGTCTGAGTCGGTGTCGTTCATCGAATCCTCAAACAAATTCACGGCGCAGCGGATGGGTAATTGCAGCCCGGTAAGCTGTAGGGCTTGTGCTAATATTGTGATCTCATCTTCGAAGTCGTCAAACGGGTAGCCGCTGCCATCAACATAATCTTCTTCTCTTAAAAGGCCGAGGCCGTCATTCGCGATAAAGCTATACTCCCGCGGGTCCGCGTTCAGGCTCTCTACAAATTCACCCGTCACAAGGTAGCCTTGAAAATATGTATTTGCGTTTTTTTTGAGGGTGGCTCTTATTGTTCGCCGCTCGGAGGTATTTAGCCAGCTCAGATCCTCGTCTGTCACAAAGGTGACTATCATTTCGGATCCGACAATTCTCTTGTAATCGGACCCGTTCCAGCGAATTTCGACGATGTTCCTGGCGCCGGTCAGTTCGGTTGCCGGCGTGCCGGATTCGTCCTCAATCTCAATATGCCATTGGGTTCCTCTTTCGTCCTTAAAATCATTATAAACGCGCTTTGCAAATGCCATGATTTATGTTCTATTTTTGAATCCTTCGTTTTGCTCCAGCATGAATTCCAGCTGGGTTCTATGTGCGATCGCTTTCATCGTTTTCTGTGGCGCTCCAATTTTTCCCCACATTTCCGACGGGATGACCGCTTCCTTCCGGCCGGGGTTGTCTCCTATCATTGCCAGGGTTGGGCTGGTCACGATTCCGCCTCCGGCGAGGGATGGGATCAATCGACTAAATAGGGCGGCGGCAGCTGATCCGGCTGCTCCTGCAATCGGAAGTGCCAGCGGTCCCAGCAGACCCGTTGCTCCACTCAATGTTTTAGCTATAATTGCGGCGACTCCTTCAGCAATAAATGCTTTAATCACCCTCTTTGCAACTTGAGCCATTGTTGCTCCAAAAGACAGGCCGTCCGCTTCTGCCTGGCTAAATGCTTCGCCGATTGCCATTCCCAATTCATCAAAGCCGACTGCCATCGCATGGATTCCCCAGCCTCCCTCGGTTGCAAATTCTGAAACGGTCCCTCTCAATGAATCGAGGAGGGTTTCGCTTCTCTCGATGCTGGATTCAAAGGCTTCCGTGTCTATCTCTGGGAGGGTGGACCCTTGTATTTGTCCCGGCTGGATCCCGGATCCCGGCATCGCTCCTTTGACGGATTCGATCCTTTCTTTTCTGGATCGCTGGATTTCTTCTGCTCCTGATCCAAGTTCTCCGATTTTATTCCGCTCCCTTTCCGCTTCCCTGGCTTTCAGCTGGTCCGCTTCTGCATCAACAAAGGCATCGGCGGCGGCTGTTCCTGCTTTCTTAAATCCGGCGGCGGTGGATTTTATATCGCTCTCCGTTGGCTTGAGCGGCTCAATAAATCCGGAGCGCGCTTTCTCGATCGCATCGCCGTAGTTGTTTGCTGCCTTTGTCCCAAATTGCTTAATGTTGGTAGCACCTTGTTTGAAACCGTCCTTTATTATATTTGGAATCTCTCGGAATTGCCCTTTTAAGACGGCTCCGATCACTTTTCCGATTGTTTTTATCGGGAGGAAGGCTTGCTGGATCGCCAGCTTTGCGGCTGCAAATACGGTCTTTATTTGAGCGCCCATCATCGCGATCCCGGCTCTCAGGATAAGGCTGTTGTTGTAAACGTCCGCGAATCCGTTCCTCAGTCGGCGGACAGCTGCTCCCACTGAACGAAAAGCGTCAGCTATTTTAGGGAGGGCTGCTTTTACAAATCCGGCGAATTTGTTTGTTATCGGTATTAGCCCTTTGCCAAACTCCTCCTTCAAATCACCGATCGTGTTTTTTACTTGCTTCCAGGGTCCGAGTCCGACCTTCGCCTGCGCTTCTGCCTGTCCTCCATATTGTTTGTTTAGCTCATCGAGAATAATAGTCTGAGCGCCAGCCAGGTCGTTGGTCTCCGCCAGCCGTTTGATAATCTCCTTCTGGCTTTCTGAGAATTGGATCCCGGATTCTGAAAGGGCGCTTAGATTGCTAACCGGGTCATTCAGCGCTTTCCCCAGCTGGATGGTTGTGCTTTTCAAATCGCCGTCCAGCATGGTTGCCAGGTCGAGGGCTGCTTTCTGGGTCCGCTTGAATTGGTCCCCGGCAATGTTGGTAAATGTCAGCAGCTGGGCTGTGACGCCTCCCAGGATCTCCTCGTCTCCGAAGGTGGTAATATTCTTCAATTCGCTGGCTGTGTCCGCGAGTTCCTGGGTGGTAAATCCGGCCGCGTTTCCGGTTGCTTTGACCGCGGTGCTTACTTTGGTAAGGGCTTTTATTTGCTCATCGTAAAGGCGGACGCTATCCGAGCCAAATTTTACAAGCCCTTTTACAGCAAATGCCGCTCCAATGGCGGCGCCTAATCCTGCAAACATGGCTCCCATCTTCGAGCCGATGCCCTTCACGTTTTTCCCAAATCCGCGGAGGTTTCCTTCTGCTTTCTTGGTTTCCTTCTTCAGCGGCTTGGCGTCACCTTTTATCCTGACGATCAGATCTTTAAAATAGCCCATGTTATTTTGGTTTTTTGATTGTCCTTAGAAAGTTTCGGGCATCATCGACTTGTTTCTCCATCTCTTTTCTTCGCCTCTTTTCATTTGCCTCATCCCGGTCCAGTGGGATGGCCTTCCTGGGATCACCCTTTCCTACTCCCATCGCTGCCATGATGTGGCGGGTATAATCCCAGTAGTCGTCGGTCTTTTCTTTGTACGCTTTTAGCTTGTAGTCCAATTCCCGCAAGGTCATTTTTCCGTAATCTTCGGCGCTCAGTCCCAGGATCCCGATTGAAATCTTATATAAATCTTCTAAGCATACCGGGTCGCTGTCATCCTCTGTTTCATCTACCGCTTCCCGGTCACCGACTTTCCCAGCACTCGCGATGTCAGGTAGGCTTCGTTTATTGCCTTGATGGTTTTTTCGCTTGCCTGGTCCAGCCAATTACCGCATTGAATCGTGTCAAAATCCTTCGGCAATTCCATCCTGGTATTCCCTGACCGGAGCCCGCAGTAGACCATGTCCCTGAAAGCTCCGAGTTCGCTTTCTTCGAATGGGTTTTTTCTTTTCTTCGATCGGCGCCATCTGCCTTTCTTTGGTGGTGCCAAGTCTTTGAGATCGATTCCGTAGTGCCTGCAGAATAGCTCCATTGAGTTCATTCCAAATTGGATATGCCAATTCCGCCCGTCCAGCTTTACCTCGCATTGTCCGTTCATAGGTTCTGGTGTTAAGGATTACCAGGTTGTGCTTGCGACGGAAGGCTTGCCGGTAACCTGAATGGTCCCGCTGTAGCTCATGGGGTCATTCTTCGGTCCGTTGACGTCGACGGTTTTCACGTAGCCGTAGCCAGCCCAATGCCGGCGTCCTGTGGGCCGCTCTCCAATTTTAAAGGAGACCTTTGTCCCTGCGGCGAGGTCGTCATAAAGAGTGGTTGCTCCTTCGCCAGCGTCCTCCGCGTACAATCCGGAAAAGTTCAATGTTGCTCCCTTCTCTCCAGGCGTGTACTCCTTCCAGCTTTCGGTGGATTGCTGGTCGGTGATGTCCAGCATATCCGCTTCAGCGCTGAAGCTCTTATCTGTCAACCCGATTAGGACTCCGCTGTCCCATTCGATAAAAATTAAGTTTCCTGATCCTTTGTTTGTCATGACTGTAGTTTATTTATTTGATTCATTTGCTTTTCTGGTCAGGTACCATTGCCCGTCGACCGTCGCTTCCTCCAGCACCTTGTGCATTTTCTCAACTTTGCCGGCGTAGATGACGTTGGTTCCTACAAAATATTCACCCTCTCCTGGCTTCTCTGAAAACGAGCCATCAAAGGTGTTCCCGTTTTCGTCTGTATATGAAAAGGCGGAGGGCATCCCGTCCGCCTCGATGTGGATGCTCGATCTGTATCGGCCCGTGATCACCGGCGCTCGCCTCTTGGCGCTGGACATTATGGTCAGCGCGGTTCCCTTTATTATCGCGAGGAATTCCTTGATCGAGGTCTTTACCTGGAGCCCGATCCAATTCTCTACTTCCTTCACGTTGGTGATTTCAACTTGCATCTATGGTTTTTTTGCGATTCGTGTCATCTTCAGCCGCATCTCTCCGGCGGTGACAGAATTCAAATCCACTTTATGTTTGTAATACAAATAATGGAGATTTAATCCCTGTAATCCTGCGACTCCGTTGGTTGTGTCTGCCAGCACTAATGTGTCGATGGGGACCCAGGGTCCGGTGTTGGTCGCTCCTCCCCAGCGAATAACGGCGGCGTCCACGTCGTCGAGGCTCCAAAATTCGGCGGTCAGGGTCCACATATAATCGAAATTTAGCGGGCCAATATTCACGGAATCGGCCGCGATGGTCGCGCTGTCCCTTAAGGTAAATACTGTTTTAGTTCGCTGGGCTGTAGCCGTGACTGTTCCCAGGCAAATCACCAAAATTAAAATAAATAGCTTTTTCATTTTATCCTCTTTTAACGTATGCTTTTATGTGCCATTCTCTTTTTGTCTCATCCGGATCGATTATCTGGTGGACCGTCAGCGTCTCGGTTCCCAGCTTGATGGGGTCTCCTGGGACGAGGGTTGTCAGGTCTGCCCGGTACGGTGTTTCTATGTCGTACCAGACTCCCATCACCAATTGCTGAAAAATCAAAGCCCGATGTCCGCTGATCGCTCGGACCTTTGCCCAGACCGTAGCCAGGTCGCTTATCTGTTCGGTTGTGTCATCGACCGTCTGCAGCGTGATCCTTTTATCGTATTGTCCTGGATTCAAAGCGTCAGCCTCCTAAATGGTTTTAATTTGGTCATTATATCAAACGGGACCCGTTGCACGTTCGGTGAGGCGTCTCCCCGGTTGACGTACATCTCACTAAGCAGGGCGCGGGTCGCATCCTTCAGCGGGTATGGGATTTCAGCCATCTTTGCGATGTATGTTGCTTTGAGTCCGACGATCTCGTTTCCGCTGGTTGCCCAGGTTTTGTAAAGGACCAGCTTCTTGTCTGTCAGCCCGACCTCGTAGTAATCCGTGTTTTTTACCATCGCTGTCTCGTTCCCTTCCAGGTCAATTTTTGCCACCTCGCTGATCGATGAAACGGGCGGGTAGGGCAATTCAAAAACTTCCAGCTCGTCGTAGGTGAAAGCGACGACTTGCTTCTTTATGATGCTTTGATTTATATATTCCTCAATCCATTGCCGGGCTGCCTGGACCATCTCTTTGATCAGGGTGTCCTCGACGTCGATCCCGCTGTAGGCTTGCTTGAGGTAATTCTTCGCATCGTCCAGCGTGATTATATCCGCGACGAATTCACCGCTGGGAGTTCCCATGGTGCCGTAGTCCGTGATCTGGGTTTCAAAGCTCATTTATTTCTTTTTAGCTGGTTTTGTTTGAGGTGTCTTGCTCTCCACCTTTTCCTTTTTGGCAGCTGGCTTCTCTACTTTCTCCTTTAGCTCTGGGTCCGGCACTCCGCCTTCAACCTTCTCTGCTTTAACTGGCAGTTTCTTTGCGGTTCCTTCGCTTACCAATGCGCGAATGATCCCGGCGTGCTTGGCTGGCCATTCTTTGATGGTTCCCTTTTTCCCTGCAGGGGTGTCCTTTATTAATTTAAATCGGATGGTTTCCATTTTCGTTTTTTTGGTTTTTTAAAATAGAGGGCAGGCATTTTGGTACCTGCCCTCCTTGCTTTAACCTAATGTTTCGCGCTCCTCAAAGTGTGAGGGCGCTACTTCTGATATGGTAGGACGTAACCGTAAATTGTTGATTTTTGCGTGGCTGCCGTTCCTATTAGACTGAATTTCAAATATCGACCTTTAATAGCTGTTATTTGGATTACATCTGTCCAATCTGAGGCGTGGCTTTTCGCGGCGGCTACGGAGTCGGCGGCAGTCGCTGGATAATTTGTCCCGTCATTACTCCACCAATATTTATAGCCGAACGTCGCGGTCCCACTCACTAAATCTGTGAAAAGCTGCACGTTCACTCCGACCGCTTTGCCGGTCCACTTCGCCAGATCAAGTGTGTAGCTCTTGGTTGCCGATGCTGTCAGCGTGTCGGCCGCCGTTCCTGCGAAGGAGGTTACTCCCGTCTTAATGACGGTCTGCGCCGTTCCGATTGCTACAATCAGAAAAAGGGCGCTCAAAAATAAGATTATCCTTTTCATTATTATGGCTTTAAGAGTGCTGCTTTCGCTGTGGCAAATGTGGTAGTAATGAATCCACCGGCGTGCTGTGCGCTCAGGATCCATTTCGCTCTTATGTAAGCGCGGACGGTGATCAATCTCTTTGTGAAGTCGTCAGCGTCGTACCCAAACTCCAGGATCATATTTTGGCGCATGGCCAGCTTGCTCCTGTTGAAAGAGGCGACCAGGAATGTCCCGGAGGTGATGCTGTTGCTCGGTATAATCGGCACGTTGCTCACCCTCAGTCCCTGGCTGGAGAAAAATGGCGGTATAGCGTAGATGCCGTCGGTCGCTTTTGCCAGTTCCATCATCGTGTAGTCGTCATGGTTCACCAGGCAAGTGTCCGGACGATAATTGGCGACCCTCGCTTGGTTGATCGCTGTTCTCAAAGCGTCGTACTCGTTTGCCTCGATTACTGTCGAGTCGTATGGTTTTCCGCTCACGCTGTAGGTCGTTGCAGCGGCAAGGGCTGCGGTGACGATCGCTCCGTCGAGTGTGTCCATTACGTCCCAGGGTAATTCGGCGTTGATCTCTCCTGCGACCCAGTCGTTGTCGGTCAGCATATTGTCCGAAATTTTAATATGTGCGCCGTAGTCCACGATCGCAGCTGACTGCTGGGTGTAGGTCATGTCATCCTGTGGCAGGGCGTCTCCTTCGGTAACGGCGGCGGCCGCTGCTGTTCTGGCTGTCCTATCAACGTAGTAGACGGTATTACTCGTAGTCGGAACAATCGGACAAAGGTCTGCAACAAAAGGTTGTTGGTCCGGAGTTTTTGAGACGCCGGGGATCCATGTCGGTTTGGGTATAGCGTTCACCTGTCCGCTATTAAGCATCGTGGCTTTCTGGCCCATCCCCAGTTCCAAATCCATTGGGACCTCGATCTGGTAGGAGCCTCTGTTTTTCCGTATGTTCTGGAAGGCTTCGTCTTTGCAAGCCAGTGCTATATGCTCATTAAGGGTCTTAAATTGCACCTCTTGGGAAGCGGCTTTTTTAATGTCGGTAGCGATCTGGTCCAGCTGGGTTTGGACCGCTTTCATGTGTTCGGATTCTGGTCCGAGGATGTTCATCAGCTTTGCCTCCATTGCGGTCGCTTTCTCGGCGTCCTCCTGTCTGGCAGCGTCGAACAATTCCTTCACATGGGTAGCGTTCTTATTCCCAAGGTCGGTCGCTAATGTGTTTAGTTCTTCTTTCGTCATGATAATTTGAAAAAATGGTTAATATTAAATCCTAAATCGTAGGCTTTCAAAAAATCACGAGCGCCAAATTCATTATTATTCTGGGGTGGAGTGTCCTCCGGTCCCTTGTTTATGACGGCGAGCGATTTTCTTAAAACTCCGATTTCTATCTGCAAAAGGTTAACGGTGTGCTCCGTGAATTTGTTATCTGTCAGCGCTTTCTGTACAAGCTCCAGCCTGTTGGCGATTATGTCCAAGGCGCCTTTTTTATCGTCGCTTTTCATTCCAACGACCGGGGTCAAACTGTTGGCTCCCCAGGCCACAGTCGATCCCTCCCACAATTTCAGCTCTGTCAGCAGCCTAATTACTGATCCATCTTCTTCTTCTTGGTTGTTGTAGTTTATTACGTTGTAGCCGATGCTGTGTTCATTATAAACTCCAGCCTTGTAAAGTTTGACAGTATCCACACCGAGGGTGGTATCAGGTATCGGTGATTCAAAATAGAGTCCGTGTTGCTTTTCCTCCAAGACGGCTGGCTTCGCCAGGACGCCACTAAAGCTGTTATGCTGCAGGAGGTGCATTATTTGGTTGGTTCCTTCTGGTCCTCTGTCCTCGATTGTTTTCAGAAAGGCGCCGGGGACAATTATATCGCCATCGCTGTCCTTATTTCCAAAGGCGGCAAAATAACCGGCGACGGTTGCTGCGATTCCGGTTTTCTTCGATTCTTTGATATCGATTTCGCCTCGGTGGTTTTTAAAGTCCATTGGTTTTTTTTAGTAATTAAATCATGGATTTTGGTCTAAGGTATCTCGCGCGCGCGACTTTCTCCAAATTTTGACAAAAAAAAAGCAACCAGTCCTGCTTTTGCGGTGTCTGGTTGCGGTCGATGAGACCAGAGCGTTTCTTCTACGAAGGTAGTATTTTTTTTAATCCGCTGGGTCCGCTGTCCAGCTGCAGCGGCAGTTTATGCTTTCTTCCGGTGGTAGTCCGGGGTCTCCTGGGAAGTCGCACTCGTACCCGCCGACGATGAAGGGCTGGTCCTGTGGGATCCGGTCATTGTCCGCTCCAGCTTGTTGGTGTGTTTCGCGGGCGTTGGGTCCAAAGAGCCAGCTTTTTGTGAATGGGATCCCCAGGCTTTCCACGCCGACTTTGGTCCCGTAGTTGGCAGCGCGGATGGTCTCGGTCTGAGCGACGCGGCGTCCCATCCATTTAGCGGCTTCTTTCCATTCGCCTGCAAAGGATTCAGCTATCCGGGACCCGATCGCCTCGATTCCTAATCCCTCATTTATTCCTTGGCTGGTTATCCCTTTTACAATCCGTAGCATCTCTGCAAAGGCGGTTTCTTGTATGCTGACAATCAGGTCCGCGCATTGGAGCGCAATATATTCTTCTATTATCTGTATCCATTGGCTGACCTGGTCTCCGACGGCTTTCTGGTCCATGGCGGTTTCGCTTCCCTTCAGCATCCGGGTGCTGGTTCTGGCAAACTTGACACCAATATCAACGTACATATCGACATAAGTCTGTTTCAAAATCTCAACGTCGGGTTTCTTTTCGACGGCTGCGTAGCCTCCTTCCCGGATCCCGGTCACGTAATCCCTGCCGACCTTCCTGTAGGCTGCAGCCCAGATCTGACTCCATCGGCTTACATATCTACGGCGCCTTGCGTTTATCCTTGACCAGCCCATGCTTTTATCATTTTTAGATTTGATTTTTCCACCAAATATTCAAAGTCTCCCTCTCCTGCTTTTGCCTGTGTCAGTTGTTGTGGCTGTCGGACGGTCTTGACCCGAACCTGTCCTCGCTCTACCCTCCAGACCATTACTCCAGCATATGATGGAATTTCGTAACGGGTTGCTATTCCCGGAGGCAGCACAAAGGTAAAAAAATTCGGGATCCTCTCAGGATGATTGGGTCCAGCTCTAAAGGCAGCGTGCTTCTGTTTACCGTAGTCCTTTAAATAATCTTGTCTTGTTTGCTTGATTTCAAATTCATGGATCATCCCTTTATCGTTGAAAGCGAGATAATCTGTCTCCCATTTAAAAAAATAAACGTTAGGTAGAAACCAGCGCCAGCCATTTAGATAAATGTGACCGTATATGCCAATCTGTATATCACGTTCTGTAATCTCGGAAAGCCCTTTCATTTAGTGTTTTTTCGGTAGCTATATCTGAGGGCATTGCTCCTCCGTTGGGATATAATATCAAGTCCATGTCGGGGTCATCCATGGGCTCCATCCCTTGCTCCGCTCTTTTCTCATTTCCGGTCATCCACCATGCGTCCTTCAACCATTTGGTCTGAGTCTCTTTATCCCTCTGTAATTCTGGAATATCGGATGTGTCCAATTTCAGCGTCAGCCCTTTATCATACTTCGGTAGGAGCCAGTGAGTTAACCCGTTTGCTAATTCCCGCCAAAATGGAAGGATCGCTCTCAGATACATTGAGGCGTAGGCTTCCTTCATGTTGTTGTATGTGTTGGCGACGGTCGGGTCCACCAGCTTGGGATCAATCTTATAAATATTGGCAAAGGTCCGGAGGTTCCAGGTCACGGTCTGTAAAATTTGAAGGTCGGCGCTGCTCAAGCCAAACCGGACCCAGTCGAGTCCGCTGCTGGTCACCAGGATTCGGCCGGCGGCGTCTGTCCCGCTTTGCATCTTGAGGTCGGCTTTCAATTTCTTGATCTGTGGTTCTGATTGTGCGTCCTTCACTCCGAGGATCCCGTCCAGCCCTCCGTTTTGAAATCTGGCAGCCTGGGCTTTTGTTCCTTCGTTGCTACTGCTCAGATTGTTGAGCGCTGCCTTGATTGGACTCATGCCGGTCATCTCGCGTCCTGCTCCGACCTCATAGTTGGGTGTCCGCAAGTGGAGGATTTCCTCTTGCTGATATTCTTTTTTATGATCCGGACCCTCGTAAATATAAAGTAGCCTACCGTCCTTTTGTTTTTTGACTTTCATGTATTGGCTTGGCAGCCAGCCAAGTTCGACCGTTTTCCCCTTGTTCACTCCGGCTTCTAAGAATGGGGCATAAATATAGGCGTTCCCGGTGAGCCAATAATATCCAGATACTTGCTGGAGCCAAATGGCGCGGGTGCTGGTGGGTGATGGGTTGTCGAGCAGGGTCAGGATGTCGTGCTTGTCGATTTCTTTATCCCCTTTATAAAGAGTCGCTTTTACATTTGGCGTGTTGCTGGTCAAAAGGTTGATTATCGTGAAAAGGTCCGCGTTGGCCTGGTAGCCGTTCTGGATGTAGTTGATCGCGGTGTCTCCTATCGGCACAAACGGGACTCTGGTCATGTCCTGCAGGACGGTTCCTCCGGGTAGGCTTGCGTTCTTTCTTCTGAATAATGGCATGGCGTTTTTTCTTTCAAATGTAATTGATTGGCTGTTGTTTTTTCAAATCTCAGGGATAACGGGCAGCGGCATCCAATAATCAACATGGACCCATGCGCAATGGCTATCATAAAAATCCAATTTGTCCGTTTCAAAATTCCTCCTATATTCAGCGACCTCAAAAAGAGAGGGGTAGCTAAGTGTTAAAACTTCATCCCCTTCGTTTGGCTGTCTGTCTTTTATGTCAATCCATTTCATTTTTTTGTTATTTTAAGCATACCAGAACTTTTTCCCTGGTGGCGCTGATAGATATTTAGTTGCATAAACTTTGGCGTCGAGGCGATCCGGGCTTTTCCCCTCGCCGGTCCAATGCACCATCTGGTCCTCCAATTCCGGGTATTGTCCGACGTGGTGGCAGCGCCCTTGCTCGTAAAGGGCAGCGACGGGTTCCGCTCGGATCACTTTCCCTGTCTTGGCGTGGACCGTCTCGATCGGCAGATTGGGATCTATGTTCTTGAGGTTGCTCTCTACAAGCTCACCTCCCTGGTTGGTCTCTGCAATTATCTTGTCCGCGTTCCATGTATAGTATGCAGTTGCAACTATCGACGCCCATTCCGCTGGGCTGTGGCGCCCGCTCAAATCCGCCAGGATGTAGAAGTCGTCGTCGGTCCCTTGTCCCTCGACAATTATTCCGGTTTCATCGCTCCCTTCGCCATGCGTGGTTGCTGGGTCGATCGCAATAACGATCCGCTTCATGGCTGGGATCTGGCTTTTGTCGACCCGGTGCTTGTCGATCATTATTTCATTCCAAAGGGCGCCTACCACGTCCGGGGCGTAGTCACCATCGAGGAAGCGTTTCCTTCGGCGCTCTGGTAATGCCTGGAGCGTCTGCAGGAAATCTTCAGCCAGGTTTTCAAGGTTGCCGGCTGGGTTCATCTTTAAAAACTCCCAATTGTCCGGATCCGGGAGCGGCATTCCGTTCTCTGGGTTTTGCTTCTGATGGAAAACCTTATAAGTCCAATGGCTGATGGCTGGAGGGTTCTGGTCCAAATAAAGGCGGGGAGTTCCTCCTTCAACTTTGGCCGCGAGCCTGGTCAGCAGCAGGGTGACGTGATCCCATTCCAGGAGGCTGGCTTCGTTCAGGTATATTGTAAACCATTCCGATCCGAGGATCTTGTCCATGCGCTCCTTCTGGTCCAATCCAAAAAGCCAGACCTGGGAGCCGTTTGGGAATTGATAAAAGAAATCACTTTTGTTCAGGTGGGTCTTTATGTCTGGGAAACATAACCTGTTTACCGTAGGCCATGTCTGAGCTATTATTGTGCTTTTCAGGTGTGTAAAATGTAGGCGTCCGATACAGTGCTGGGTGCCTGGGTACTTCATTGCGCGGATGAAAAACAGGCGTATTATCTCGAAGGTCTTTCCGCTCCTGGCTCCGCCCTCCAGCATGACTCGCTTGGCTTTGCCGGTCATCTTTCGGGCTGCGGTTTTCTGGTCCGGTGTCAGCTTGAAGTCAGGCATCCTTTTCTGATTCGTCAATAGTGACTATAATATCTTGCTGCACTTCAACAGATTGAGTCGTCTTACCATAAGCCCTATCCAAAAGCACCTCTGCCGCCCTCACATCACCCTTGCTTGCTTTTGCCCTCAGTGCCTCAAGTATGGCTTTTGCCGCCGTCCTTCCATTTTTTTCATCACCCAGCACTTCAGCCAATAAGATCTTCAGCTCCGGTAGGTCAGGAGGTCTACCATTCAGGTTGCGCCGCTTATCAAATCCTGGTTTAAACGGTTTCAAATTTTCTGATCCTTTTCTCTTTGCTGCCACAGTTACACCACAGTTATTTGCATTTGTAATCGTATTTAAATTTATCAAATCCCTCACTTGTGAATTCCAGCTCCTCCAGGTCCATTGTGATCTGGTCCTCGTTCAGTTCGGCTATCGTTTCGCCGTCCAGCTCTATTTTTATTTTCTTTTCGTCGTCGCTCATGCCGTCTGTTTCTTTGAGCGCAGAGGTCGAATCGAACGCCTCTTTCCGGCTGGAATGCCGGACGTGCAAGCCATTACACTTTCTGCGCTTGTCTGTCTTTTATGCTTATTTTTTCGCCTTTATACATTCCCGCTTTCATCTCATCAATTGCCGAATATGGTAAAATCGGCGTATTTAATTTACAGCTTTTATCGATCAAATAGATATATTTAAACTGCTTACCTTTTAGTGTTTTCCATGTTTTAAATTTTTTGGTTATTTTAAGATGATGAGCCTGTATGCAATGAACCTTTTCACCCGTCACCGGATTAATCCTAATCGCCGTATTTTCAACAATCCCCACTAATTTAAACCCGCTTGCTCTATATATTGTCCCATCTCCACACATTGTCCCATCTGCAAAACTTATTATCCATTTAATATGCGGGGCTTTTGCTTTAATCAATCTTATACTGATTGAAATACAGCGACTTTCACTATTTTTAGGAAGGTAATCGTCGAAAGCCATCCTATTTAATTCCAAAAATTCATTCCAGCCAGTATTTGACACTAAATTGATTGTACCTTTTTTATTTATACTTGGCCCAAAACTCATGACGCCATGTAATCTATTGTCGAGAAAAGCTCCAAAATGTAAATTGCTATTAGGGACAACCTTACCACTATAATGATATTTTTTAACAAACTCGTTCGCAGGTTTCGATTTTATGACCCTTATTTTTATTTCTTTTGCCCGTCCCATTGTGAAATAATCAAATATAGTGCATTTCCGTTAGAATTCTCGTTTCCAAATGTTTCTATATTTTTAAACTCCTCTTTTTGTTTTACTTTAGTAATAGCGCCCTTTACTTGCTCCGCTTGCTCATCAGCCATTGTAAATGTCATCTGTTGAAATGGTTCTCTATCTCCATCTGGTAAACTAAAACTATCATCCGTGTCTTCATCGCTCATATCAAAACCGGGCAGATATACACCCCAGTCCTCCAGATGTCCAAGGTCCCACTCGTTGGCTATCGTTTCCCAGTCCCAACGTCCATTGCTCACATTATCGCGGATGGTAATTTCTTTTTCCCTTTCCTCGGTTAAATTTGGAATTAAAAAGGTTGGCACCTCTTTCATCCGCAGGGCGACGGCTGCTTTGTAGCGCTGGTTGCCGGCGAGGATTATTAATTCGCCGGTTCTGTCGGAAAGGATCAGGGGTCGGGCTTCAAAGTAGTCCGCGTTGTCCTTGATGGATTTCTTCAGGCGACTGAAATCCTCCGCTGTTATGGTTCGCGGGTTGCGTTCGAGCAGCTTAAGGTCTTTTATTTTTCTGTACTTCATTTGACCAATTTACTAAGATTTTACTAAAAATATCAAATCCATGTGATTTTTCATGTGTGCCAGCTGCCTGGTCACGACCTCCGCCCATTCATCAAATATCTTTTGCGATTGCTGTTTTGTTGGGTAGTCCTTCGCATACTGATTGCCGCCTGTGAAGCAGAGGTCCATTCCGTAAACGGTGACGCGGTCTGCTATCAAGCAGCCAAAATGGATGGCCGGAATTATTGTGCTTGTCCCGACGTACAAATCTTTGTAGGGTCGGTATCTTATACCGGGTGTCGGTGGGGCTTTCGGTCCTCTGAACATGAAATCGATCATTTTGTCCGGGTAGACGACGGTCGTGTTCTTTGGCATCGCTTCGATTCCTTTGAAAAAATTAAAAAGCAGGATCCCGTGTGAAACAAACAAAAAATCGCAGGGGTGTAGCTTGTAGGTGTAGTTGACTCCTATGGTTACCGGGAAGCGCCGGATTTCTTCGTGGTGTTTATCCAGGGACGGTCCTGCTCCTGTGACGGCTGCCCGGTTGATAATCTTGTTTCCTTTCAAAAAATCCGTTAAGCTTATTATGTCTGTCATCGCGGTTTGTTGTAGTAAATTCGGTAGGTGGTTGTATTATTGGCGTAGTCATCAGCGTTTTGTCCGCTTTTTATCTCCATTGGTCCGGTGATGGGTGTCTCGTCGATCAGCCGTTTTAATTCCTGCTGCACTTGCTCCGGGGTGAGGCTGTTGCTGATTCTTATCTGGACAAAATTTCCCATTACTTTACTCATGTCGGCGGTTTGTTATCGATTTCAAATATCGCGTAGGGCGGTACAAATACCGCACGCCGGTGGAGGCTGGTTGCAACTATGTACGCCTTTTTGTAATTAGTTGGTTCCCATGCGTGGTTGTCTCCGTGTGGAATAACGTAGCCGTCTTGCAGGGTTCTGATTCCCACCAGGGTTCCTTCCCTTGGCTGGGTTTCGCACGATCTCCATTTTTTCTCCCATCCGTGATGGGTTTTACTCCAGGGACCGTTTATCCTGTGATAAATTTTCGTGATCCAGACCCGTTGGCCTAATTTAAATTGCTCTTTTTCCATGGCTCTGTCTTTTTAGAACGGAAGATCGTCGTCCTCTGTGGTCTCCGCCACCACCTCCTCGACCTTTTCTGCGGGTCCCAGATCCTGAGCCGCCTTTCCATCCTTCCGATTCCAGTCCGTCACGTCGATTTTATCTGCAACTATCTCTGTCGTGTAACTTTTGTTTCCGTCCTTATCCTCCCATGATCGGTTAGTGATTTTGCCCTCGATGTATAGGCCCATCCCGGCGACGATATGACTCTCGGCGAAGTCGGCGAGCCACCTCCAGGTAACTATCCGGTGCCATTCTGTGGCCTCGACCTTTTCTCCGTTTTTGTTTTTATAGCTCTCGCTGGTTGCGAGGCTGAAGTTAGCGACTTTGGTCTCGTCGTCGCTTAGGACCCTAACTGTCGGATCCTGTCCGACCCTCCCGAGGAGGATTGCTCTGTTTACGCTCATGATTTCAAATTTAGTTATTATTGTTTATAAAAAAAATTAATTAATATTTAGAATATCCACACTTAGTGCAGATATAGCCTCCTGCACGATAACTATATCTCATCGTTGTCCTGCCCTTTTTTGTGGTGTGCGTACACTTATCTTTACTCATTGCTGTTCCTCCGTATTAGATTCCCATTCTTCTTCCTGTGCCATTGATAATATCGGACTTTGATCAACCATTGCTCTCATTATCCGATTACACTCAATGAGCATTTCGATTAAATCTGCTTTTTTGAACTTCATATACATCGACACTTTTTCGTCGTGTGACATTTCAGCCTCCTTTAAATAAAGCTGAACCCTCTTTTCTTCACTCATTTCTGTTCCTCCTGATTAGATTGAATAAATCGTTGATATAATTCGTCAATTTCAGTTGGCTCTGATTCCATGCCGATATGTATGCCATCATCAGCTTGGTTTAATTGAGGATGGTGTATTAACCACTCCCCAAATCTTATTGCGTGTTGCTTCTTTTCTTCACTCATTTTGTTTCCTCCTTCTTGTTAGATTGGATAACTGAATAATTATCTGGATTTATTACTTCCCAAGCAATATCGTCTTCTTTCTCAAAAGTAAAAATCTCTCCCGTTGGCAGGAACTTATATTTATCGCCAATTTGAATATCTCTAATGTGCTTTTTATTTTCACTCATTGCTGTTCCTCCGTTAAATTAATGTAATTCAAACATTCTTTTCTTGTTCTAAAAACTTCATCAGCGTGTCTCGGTTTATTCCATTCCCCAATATATTGACTAAACCAAACCCTCTTAGAAACATTACTAAAGCCTCTTAATTTCCTTCTTATAGGCTTTCCGTTTATTGAAACAATCCAATATCTTTTACCGATTACAAGTTCTTCTCTTTTCATTTGTCCTCCTTATTAAATAAACGTATTACGTATATATCGGCGTTGTGGTGCATTAGTCAAAATCCTTACACCAACTGTCCAATTGGAAACTCATCGCATCCCCTACCAAAGTTTTGTTTGGGAGCTGTCTCCATTTCCAGTAGCCTTTTACATATTGCTCTGTTGCTATGAATTTCTTTTGTGGTTTAAATAAACCAAACAAAACAGAGTCTTCGCAAGTCATAGTTATGTGTCCTTTCTCGTTAGTTTCTTTTTTAATTGCTTTCATGTTTTTGATAATTAACGCACCACAACAATAAATAAAATGAATAGCGCATGGGTGCTGTCTACTTCTATTCAAGTGTAGCTATTGCGCTACTGCATTTTATTAGAGCCGTTATGTGCAATAAAATAAAAAAATCCCACCGCACATTGTCTGCTATCGCAGCCATTAGGTGAAGTAACTGCTACATAAAAAACCTTTTCTTGGTTCATAATTTTTAAAATCAGTGCTTCGATATAATTGTTTTCTGTTACCCCATCGGGCGAAATCCTTTTGCCATTGAGGTATATTATTTTTAGTTCTAAAATCTCTGTATGGTTGTGGATTTATCGAAACGCCATATTTCCGCATTTCATTAGCCCTAAGATATGCACTTTCAATTCTGCCATTTAGTAAAAGGTAATTGTCAAATCTCCATTTTCCTATTCCAGCAGAAACGAGTAAATCCATAGCTTTAATTACTAATAGAATCATACTATCAGAATCGCATGCAAAGCGAACCGAGCGTATCCATTTAATTTTACTAAGTAATTCAGCAATTTCAGGTGTAATCAACCTTGCATCAAGTCCCTGGTTGAAATCTACTTTTATTCCAAGTTTTACAATTTTTTCAATTTGCTGAACACCGTAATCAGAAGCAAGTATATTGTTATCCATAATTATTGCTTTCTTTCTTCCTTGCAATATTTCTTCAATATCCCTGTATGGCTTTACTTTCCCCTCTTTTTTTGACACTACACACCATTTACAATTATAATTACAGCCTCTTGTTAAAAATCCGTAGGCTTTATCTGTTATGCCGTAAATTGAATAATCAGGCAGCATATTATCAATTTCATCAGGAAGTTTGGTTGTCAAATCATAACCTGTACCACCTTTGATAATTTCGCCTAATTGTGCTAATGATGGGGTGTAATCAGGTGTATAGGTAAATACTTTGCTGATATAAGTAATGTCATAGTTACCTATTGCAACAAATTCAACAGTATCTCCGATTGCCTTGTGATAAGATGAAATTTTCATCAAAGCCAAGTTTGGAAAACTATTATTATCTACATCTATTAAACCTATTTTTGCCATCCCTATTTTTTATTTTACAGACACATAACAGCACCTATATGCAACTCCGCTACGCTCCGCAGCACATAGCTGCATCCCGTTATAATTCAATTCCATATTGGTCCGCCTCGCTCAGCCGGATCCAGCCGTTGCGACTGTACTTGGGCTGCCGGAGCCGGGTCTTTTTGATGTGGATAAATTCCCCAAACTCTCCGCCTCGCTGGACGTGGTCGATTACCTCCATGTAGCTGTATAGCTTCAGTTGCTGGTCCCAATCGATAACGTCCGCGACGGTCGGGGTCGGGTAGCGGCAGCTGTCGATCGTGTTGTCGATCGCGTCCTTCAGTCGCTGGTCCGTAAATCCATTCTCCTTCAGCCGGTCAATCAGTATATCATAAAATGTAAGCGGTAATCCTGGAAATGCCTTTTTTAAATCCGCCATACCTCGGACCAAGGTTTCTGAGCATGCCGGCGGTCCTTGGTAAATTGAAAGCGCTTTATTTCGCGCCGACCTTGTCAGCGATAAGCCTGGCGATGTCGGCCGGATCTGCTCCAGCCTGACTGGTTTTCCGTTTATTTCCATTCCTGAGTTGATTTGTTATCTCGTTTATTTTGCTATTTATTATTGGGAGACTCATGTTGTCGTGGAGCCATGGGTCATCCAGCTGCAGGCAGTCATTAAAAAACTGAATAAATGCCTGAACTGTTTGTTGCCTGGTGTGGTCAGGGTGTTTGTTTTTATAAACACTGATTAGCTTTCCGGCCGCAGACCTCTCCTTTCCTTTATTTGTGATTATATAATCGGCTCCCCTGGCTACTCGATAAGCACTTTTAAAAACATCAATTATATCATTCACAAAATCCGGCTTTTGGACCGTCGGTTTTTCCGACGGGGTATTACCCTCTTTAGTTTTCTTTATTTTACTTTTATTTACTTTAGAGGGGTTACTTGGGGGTTTGTAACTGGTTACATTTTTCTTATCCGCCTGTCTATCACGCCATTCTGAAACTTTTTTCCTGTTTTTTTCTTTTTTTATCTGGTACTTTTCATTCTTTTTTAGTAGTTCTTCGTTAAAAGTTTCCCCATTGTTTGACTGTATTAAGTCTATTTCTTCCATAAACAACCAGCATCGGTTGAGCCTTTTTCCTACTTTTAGTTGGTGTTTTAATATCTTAGTCTTGATTGGTTTCTCCTGTTTCCCTAATTTTTCGAGCACAGTGTAAAAAAGTCCAAGCCCTTCATATCCAAATTTTATAAAAACTTCGGCAATCTTCTCATCTTCAAATGAATCTGTATCGTGTAAAAAATATTTCATCGCTCGCCTCCAATAAAAGGCGCCGGATTTAGGAGCTGTCTGACATAGAGCTGCCATGAGGCGGTTTCCCTATCCTCTGTCCTTGTCCGGCGTCTGTGTATCTTTTTCATTTTACTCTATTTTGACTCTTAAATATAACAATTTCTTTTTTATTTATCGCTATAATTTTGATAATATCTCGCCGAGGTCGCGGAGCTTCTTTCTCAAGCTCCGCTGGTTCAGGATCCTCTGGACGCTCTTTTTCCGGATCCAGGTTTTTACTTTCCAATTGCCGTCCCAGATCACCTGGAGGCTGGTTTTGGTTATCTGGATAACGGATCCCTTTTGTCCTCCTTTAAGGTGAACGATCCGATCTCCTTTTTCGAATTTTGAAAGTCTTATTTTCATTGGTCTTCTTTTTATTAGGTTTTATTATTTTCATTGGCGCTGGTTTGGTAGGCTCGATCGGCGGGTCTCCGGCTCTCCAGGTCCCGCCAGCCTGCCAGCGGCGGTTGCCGTAAATCTTCCAGCGTAGCTTGTATTTGTGCGGGCTGAGCTGGTAGTCCGGGCTGGTAGCCTGATATAAATAACTGTATATTTCCGAGAGGCTCCGCTGCTCCAGGTGGATCCCTTGGTGCGGTCTCCCTGGCTGGTAATCGTAAAAAACGACTGTATTCAAATCAAAGCGTTTCGGGGTTTGAGGCGCCGTGAATCCAAAAAGGGAAAACGCGAAAATCAAGATATAGGCGGTGGTTCCATGTCGGCCGACGCGCGGGTTTCTAACTCGTCTTTTGATCCCGCGTAAATCCTGATCAATCTGTTTTAAATCTGACTCACTCAGATTGATTCCTTTTTCCTCCGCTCTTGTGGCTGCTCTTAGAAAGTTGATAATGTCATCGGTCCGTTCGCTGGTTTTATTGTAATAACCTTGTTCGCCGATCTTGATGTGGAGGACGTTGTCTTTAGCTATCAATCGTTTGCCGGTGATTGCTTCTCCCTGATGTCCTTGATAACTAAATTTATAACGATTTCCTTTTACAGTTGACGCTGGTACCCAGTGATGGTCACCTGGTTGTTTTGTGGGCTTGATTCCAAGGATCTTAAATGCCCGTAGTAGTCTTGTTTTGTGGCTCATGTCTTTCGTTTTTATTGGGATCCCAATTAGAACCACGCATCCAGTATTCATCCTCTTC
>Ga0180433_10001976_pt1 | contig 33131 bp, 27 predicted proteins | sample SS_ome_8_FD_132980 | JGI IMG/M metagenome (GOLD analysis project Ga0180433, IMG submission 132980) | Hypersaline lake sediment archaeal communities from the Salton Sea, California, USA - SS_1_D_1 metaG | ecosystem: Environmental > Aquatic > Non-marine Saline and Alkaline > Hypersaline >...
AATGTTGCCTCATTGCAACCCCTGACTAAAGTCAGGGGTTTTCTTGGTTCGGCAACAGCTGTTGAACCAGAAACTGTATATACATCCTATGATTGAAATCATAGGTTTTCTGGTTCAACATAACATAAATTAACAGAAAAATTTAAGTACTCCTGTCAGCACTTAATATATGGCGCATAAAAAACAAAAAGGAGCCAACCAAGGGCAAGAAATCAGGGTCCTGGCCTTCGGCACGGACAATGACCCGGTTGCATGGCAGGTTGCTGACAGGCTTGCGGCCAATCCAGAAGTGAAGGGCATACAATTCGTAAAAACGGACAGCCCGGATGACATAACTAAAATTGTAAAAGAGGCAGGCAGCATCATAATAATGGACGCTGCCCGAGGCATAGACAAGCCATGCCTGCTCAGCATAGATGGCCTGAAGGATAGCCGGGCAGTTACCACGCATGACCTGGACCTCGGGCTCACGCTCAAGCTTCTTCAGAAGACCGGCAGGCTGGATGGCATTGATGTCAAGATCATCGGCATACCAAAGGATAGCCGGCTCACTGACGGGCTGGTTGAAGAGGTGAAAAGAATTTTGGCAGAGATTTAACCAAACACTACATCCAGGAAATGTGTGGCGCATGATATGCAGGGGTCATAGCTCCGGATGAGCTTCTCTATCTCGGTTATAGTCTTTTCTTTTGTCTGTTTGGGCCTGCTCACCACTGACGGCAGGAATGCCCTTAAATCTGCCTCGATCGGAATGAGGTTCTGGGCAGTTGGCGTGATTATGTTCGAGTCAACAATGAACCCGTCCCTGCCAATGGTGTATTCATGATAGAGCATGCCCCGCGGGGCTTCTGTTATTGCGCATCCCCTAACTGGCTTGACGGCTTTTTTCAATCGTTTTAAGCCGTCTTTCTCCTTGGTCTCCAGGCCAGGCTTTATCTTCTTTATCACATCCATGCACGTCTCGATGGAATGGACAACCTCCACAGCCCTTGCAACATTGGCATTGAACGAATTATGGTTGGGTAGCCTAAGGCCTGAAGCCTTAAGAGCGGACATGGCGGCTGGTGAAAGATGTTTGTGGTTCGCATTCATCCTTGCCAATGGCCCGACCATATATTCAGACCTGCCATGCTTGATGAATTTTGATGTTGAATAGGAACGCTCTTCTGTCTGGACTTCTTTGGTGAAGTCTTCTTGCTTAATTTCGTTTCCGTCTATCACAGGACTGCCCGATAGTATGGAATAGCTCTTGCCGTCGCTCAGCGCTCCCATGGCCTTTTCCCTCTCGAACTCAGGCTGATTGAAAGACGAGAAGAGCTTCACAGTTGCCTTGCCGTCCTTCAGCCCCTTTTTCAGCGAACCCAGCAGGCCATCCAGTTCATGCTTATCAGGAATATTGGTGAAGCGGCCTATGTTTGTTGTAACCGGGTGGGTCGGCCTGCCGCCCAGGCTTTGTATTACATCATTACCAAGCCTCTTGAGCCTGAACGCACGGTCAACATGTTCTGGCCATTTGTCTGCCATGTCCAGTATGCCCCCATACCCCATGTAATCCGGCAGTGCCAGGAAGTAGAGTTGAAGGGCATGGCTCTGCACCATGCCGCCCATTATCAGGGCCTCCCGCATGCGCTTGACCTGGCTGGATGGCTCAATGCCTAACGCATCCTCAGCCGCCATTATGGCTGTTATATTATGGCTGGCAGAGCATATGCCGCATATCCTGGGAGCAAGCCGCCTGGCCTCGTCGAACCGCTTAGCCTTCATCATGCGCTCGAAAAATCGGCTGCTCTCAACTATATGCAGCCTGCATTGTTTGACCTTCCTATCCCTAATCTTCACAACCAGACTGGCGTTGCCGTATATCTTGGCCATGTGGTCTATCTTTATGTCATTATTCTTATCCATGCAAACTTCCCTCCTCAGAATTCCTCTCCTTGGCATCCCCGGCGTTCCTATCAGCATTCCTTCTCTCTATTGCCTTTTTCATCTCCTCTTCAAGCCTCTTGGATGAGAACCGTTCAATGGCATTCCTTACCATTCTCATGCTTGCACCAACCTCAAGGCACCTTTCCCTTACCTGTTCTATGGCAGCATCCTCTGTCGTTCCCCTGCAGCCCTCACAGGGGATTCCAACCGAAGGGCATAGTGCATTGCAGCCCGCACAAGTCATTGGGCCCATGCACGGGATTCCCTTTAGCATCAGGCATTCAATTTCCCGCCTATTACACTCCATGCATACAGGCTCATTAACCTCCTGCGGCACCTTGCCGACAGCCAGCCCAACCACCATGTTTAAGAACTCCTCCCTCTCAACCGGGCATCCCCTTAGCCTGTAGTCAACCTTGACGTGCTGGTCAATGCCTGCCGTCTTCTCCAGCATGCCTTTTGGTCTAGTAAAGCCGCCGATATTGACGGTCCGCATAGCAGGTATTCCGCCGCTGACCGCACACTCCCCGATTGCTATCAGGAGGCCGGCCTTTTTTCTGATTTCCTTGAGCTTCTCAGCCTCCTCCTTGGTGGCTATGGCACCTTCAACAATGGCCAGGTCCATATCACTGATCACATTGTCCTCCTGTGCCAGCTTGAAATGGGCAATGTCAACAAACTCCAATACCTGGACCAGCCTGTCCCACAGGTCCATTATCTGCAGCTGGCACCCCTCGCAGCACGTGAATGAAAATATGCCTGCCTTCAGCTTCTTTTTTTCATTCTCCTTGTCAGTCTCCTTATTGGCCACCCTATTCTTCATCTATTCCAGCCCCTTTACCTCGCTCCACCTGAACACTGGACCGTCCTCGCACACCAGCTTGCCGCCCACATTGCAGTGCAGGCACTTGCCCACCCCGCAGTCCATGTTCCGCTCAAGCGATACAATCATATCATCGTCGCTGAACCCCTTCCGTTTGAGTATCTCTGCAGTGAACTTGAACATGATTGGCGGCCCGCAGAAGACTGCAACTGAGCCCTTTGGGAAGTCATGCTTCTCCAACAGCTTTGTAACAAAACCCACATTCCCCTTTTGTTTCTTCCAGCCAGCATCAGCCTTGTCAACGGTCAGGTGGACGTTGAATAGCCTCTTCCATCTGGCAATGTCATGTTTGAATGGGATGGCTTCAGGTGTCCGGGCTCCGAAGAACAGGCTAAGGCTCTTTATATCCTTCAGGTTTTTTTTGTTTTCATAATACTTTATCAGCGAGCGCATGGGCGCCAGCCCGCACCCGCCTGATATGAGGTAGACATCCCTTCCTTTCAGGTATTCCATTGGGTAGGGGTTGCCGTATGGCCCGCGTATGCCTATGATGTCCCCAACGGACAGGCTTGACAGAGCCTTTGTGACATTCCCGACCTTGTCAACTGTTATCTGAACGTCCGGGTATGAGCTGAATGATATGGCTGATTCGCCTATGCCAAGCACTGACACAAGCATGAACTCACCTGGCCTGAACTTCATCTTTTTGTCAAGCCTGTATGTAATCAAACCAGGCCCTTCCTTAACAATGGCCTTTATCTCCACCATCTCGACTTTGTATTGGTTTTTGATTTTCTGGTTCATTTGGCTGGCTCCTTACCATTTCCGTCGAACACATCGAAGATGTCTATCTTCTTGTTGCACACGTCAATGCACCTGCCGCAGCCAGTGCACGACATCATGCCCTGGTCTTCTAAAGAATACCTAAACTTGCAATAGATGCGCTGCCTCACCCTTTGCAGCCGTTCAGGCCTGAACACCACATTGCCTGATATCCGGGTGTAACGCTTGAGCTGGCATGAATCCCATTTCCTTACCCTTTTACCGGATTTACGGTCAATATCCAGCTCATCCTCAATCAGGAACGAATGGCATGTTGGGCATACTGACGTGCAAGCCGTGCAGCTGTAGCAGTCCTGTGCCATGGCCTCTATGGCCTGCTCGTTTATTTTTGTTTCAGCCCGGATTTTTCCCTTGGTCAGCTTCTTGAATTGTTTCCTCAGCATCTCAAGCTTTTCATCCATTTGGTTTTCATTACTCTTCCCGCTCTTTGAGAAGAATCTTGTGGCCAGCAGCCGCTTGCCTTCGGCAGAGCCCGCCTTAACCAGGAAGCCGCCCTTGCCACCCTTGCTATCTTTACCAGCAACATGCAAAAGCAGCAAATCATAGTTGTCAGCGAAGAACGTGCCAGTGTAATGACAGTAGCAGTTGTCAAAGAGTTGGGGGCTGGTGCACTGCACTCCTATAAGCAGCGTGGCCTGCCTTTTCTTCATGTAATACGGGTCATCATTGAATACCATGTCCATATATTTGATGGCGTTCAGGTCGCATGGCCTGGCGCCGAACAGGACTGTCTTGGGTGCCTGGATCCTGGCAGGCTTGGGCATTGCTGTTGTTTTGCCTTTGCCATCAAACTCAAACAGCACCTCGCGGGCGGGCAGGAACAGCTTCTTGGCTGAGAAGAACGTCTTCCTGTTAAGGTCTATTTTTGTTTGCTTTGCTGGCTTGCCAGAAAGCAGCTCAAACCTCGGTCCGGACGGCACATAGACCTGCCTGGTTCTGGATAGGTGTTCGAGAAGCCCAGCGAGGTCAGTTTTTTTGAGGAACATTCGCATCAATTAATATTTTGTCTGCTGGGGGATAAATAAGTTGCTAGAGTTGCATAATGTTGCCTCATTGCAACCGACGTCGCCAAAGGCGACGGGGTTTTCTTGGTGAGGCAATAGTGTTCAGCTTTGTGTTGAGCTTTGCTCAACATCTGTGAAACCGTTGGTTTCACATCGCTGAACAGCTGTCAACCGGAGGTTGACACAGCTGCTGGACCAGATCTTGTCTCTTGCATGATATGTGGGGGACAAGGGACATCTCAGCATCAATTTGCATAACTGAGATGCTGAAACTATACATACATCATCTACTTTAAAGCAGATGTCTTGAACGTCAGTTCAAGAGATGTGCGTTCATCTCTTGTGCTGATGCACAAGATTTTCTGGTTCAACATAAGAATCTGTTGGTGTCACTTGCCGACAAAGCTCTTCAGGGCCCTTGCTGGATGGTGGGACTTGACAATGGCTGTTGCGACGAGCACGCCCTTGGTCCCAAGCTCCACTGCACCGACGACGTCATTGCTGTTCGCGATCCCTGCACCGCATAGGGGGATAGTCTTCTTTTTCCTTCCCTTGTTGACCTGCTCGACCATTGTTGCGAATCGTTTCACAGAGTCTGGCTCAAGCTTGGAAACTGATTTGAGGGTGCCTATAAGGTTGGGGTCCTCAAAAGCGATATAGTCAGGCCCCAGCTTTAGTATCTCAAATGCCTTGGATATGCTTTCGGCACATACAACTGTCTTCAGGCCGGCTTCTTTGCACCGGATGATTGTGTTTTTTATGTCCTGATGCGGCATTCGGTCTTCTGAGTGGTTGATGATGCAGCCCCATGCACCATTATCCTTGAGGCATTCTGGCAAATCCTTGCCCGTGTTCTTGCCATACTCAACCGGATCAGCGTGCTGTGCAAGTACTGGTATGGACACTGTGTGGGAGATGGGGTATACATCCGCGTTCTGCACTGCTACCATTATCTTGGCGTGTGTCTTCCTTGCCACTCGCTGGTGTATCTTTGCGAGCTTCAGGGCATTCTTGCCCGTGGATTGTTTGTATGTCTTGAAGTTGACTATTATTATGGGCTTTATCTTGCTCTTCTTGGTTTTCCTGGCTGTGTTCTTGGCCTTCTTCATCTTTCTTGTCTTTTCCATCCTTTTCATCTTTTTCGTCTTTCTTATCTTTCTCATATCTTCCATACCTCTGGTCTTTGTCGTCCTTTCTTATCTACTTCTTGTTCAAGATACTCATGGCATGCTCAGCGCTCTTACCGTCGAAGACTATGCTTTTCAGCGCCCTGCTTATACTGAGCGGCTTTTTGTGTTGCCAGATGTTCCTGCCCACTGCCATTCCGCTTGCCCCTGCTGACATGGCATCCCTTGCCAGTTGCAGGAACCTTTGGTCGGACAGCTTGGATCCGCCCAGGCACAAAACCCGGCATCTGCCGGCATCCCGGACAACATTGCTGAATGAGCCCACGCTCCCTGTGTATTTTACCTTGACAAAGTCAGCGCCGAGCTCAAGCCCTACCCTTGCCGCATAGGCTACCAGTTTTGGCGTGACCTTCTTTACTGACTTGCCCCTTGGGTATGCCCAAAGTATCACTGGCAAGCCTGTTTCATGGGCCTCTTCCACTATCTTGCCAAACTCCTCGAACATCCTCGACTCATATGCAGAGCCTATGTATATGGTATACCCCACAGCCGATGCCCCGAGGTCTGATGCCTCTTCAACAGAGCATATCTGCTCTGAAACCGGCTCGCCCTTGGAGATGTTGGTCTTGCCGTTGAGCTTGACCACCAGTGGCAGCTTCTGGAAGCTGCTGTCATAATACTTCTCTGCAATGCCTCTCTGCAGCACTATGCCGCTGAAGCCGGCGCTTTTTGCGATATCCAGCACATAGAGCGGGTCAACGTTCTTGCCCTCGAAATCTGATGGACCATGCTCCATGCCATGGTCATATGCCAGCAGCAGCGACTTGCCCCCTGTTGTTATCTTTGAAAGGTTTTTTGACAAGTCTGGCTTTTTCATGCAATCCCTTTCTTCACCTTGCCTGGTTTTCTGATTATCATCTGGTTAGCGTTTCTCCATGAGAGCAGTTTGTTAGTGGCGCCGAAATACTGTATGACTGATTCAGAGTTTGCAAGCCCGAGCTGCAAGGAGTGTTCAATCCCCTTTCCTTTTGCCATGCCCGCAACCACTCCGGCAGAAAATGCATCCCCTGCTCCTGTCCTTTCCTTAACCCTTATGTCATGTGGTTTTAGCCTGAAAATCACACCGTTCTCATAGCATTGTGTGTCATTGTTGCCGTTTGTTATGCACACGATCTTGGGCCCCATCCTCCTTATGGTCGTTAGCATGTCCTCTGTTTCAGCCTGCTTTGAAAGCGCGGCGGCTTCCCCCTTGTTCATTATGGCCATTTCAGTTGCACGCAGTATTTCCCTCAAATGCTTGCTACCCTTCCTGCACTCATTGATGCCGGGGTTGTAGGCAATCTTTATGCCCCTCCTGGCAGCAATCCCAGCAAGCACCTTCTGCGTCCGGAAGGTGTCGCCTAAAGCAGATGCCATGTATAACCACTTGGCTTTTATCTTGGATTTCCTGAGTTCTTTTGGTTTGAATGTGTTGCTGGCCCCCCTATAGTGCAGTATGGTACGGTTGTGTTTTTTGCTGTCCAATACCACTGAATAGCCAGTCCTGCCATTCCCCTTTGGCCCAAGAAATGGTATGCCCTCCTTGCGGAGCACATCCTTTATCATTATGGCGTTCAGGTCATCACCAAACTTGCCCAGCAGGGCAGTCCTGCACCCCATACGCTTGAGGCCTATGGCAATGTTCATGCCGCAGCCGCCTGTGTGGAAATCAATATCCTTCACGTATATCTTGGTGCCTGCAGGGTACTGCAGCTTGCCGTCCATTTCACTGGCCTCTGTGCCCAGAAACACGTCAACGGTTATTGACCCGAACGATATCACATCATACATCTTATCCCCCACTCGTCCAAATATTTTCCCTTCATTTCCTTTCCAGGACATCCAGGCCAGGTAATCCCTTTCCAGCCATGTATTCCATGAATGCTCCGCCGGCAAGGGAAATATGTGAGAACCTTTCCTGGCTGGAGTACCTGTCAACTATGTCAGCAGCTGAGCCGCCGCCTATCAGGGAATATGCACCCGAATCAGTTGCCGACGCTATTGCCTTGATTATTATCTCAGAACCCCTGGAGAATCCCTTGATCCTGTAATCCCCTGGAGATCCTTTAAGATATATTGTCTTTGCCCCCTTAATAATATCCGCAAACGCTTCAGCGGTTCTTTTGCCTATGTCCCATATCACGTGGTTGCTCGGTAACTCAGACACTAGGATTTCATGCCGTTTGCCGTCCAAATCCTCTGCGAGGTCGATTGGGAGCTCGAACCTGTCCGGGTATTTTTTAAGTAGTCCTTTCACTTTAGGCAGCAGGTCCAGCAGGCTCTTCTTCGCTAATGAATCCTTCTTACCCAAAAAATCCTCCTTCTTGCCCAGCTTGGATCCACTTGCAATAAGGCACAGCTCACCCAGGGTGCCGGATGCCAGTATCTTGTCCACTGTCCCATCCGCCAGCGATTTCTCAATCAGGTCAAAGTAGTCGAATATCTTCAGCCCGCCCATTATGTAGATGTTGGGGCGGCTCACATGCTTCTTGGCCTTTTCCGCCGCCTCAACCTCTGCCACCACAAGCGGCCCGGCCAGCCTAGGCAATCCAGTGAAACCCACCATTGACGCGTGTGAACGATGGCAGTTGGAGAAGGCGTTGTTGACATAAACATCGAACAGGGGCTGCAGTGCCCTGACTAGCCTGTTCTTTGCATGCTCTTTGGGCGGCAAAACATCCATCTCACCCTTAACCTTCCTGGCATTGTCCAGCAGAATAATCTGGCCAGGCTTCATGGCCTTTATTGCTGCAATAGCCATGCTGCCGCAGACATCCGGCACAAATCTCACTGAACGGCCAGCATGCTTTGATAGAAACCCGGCATGCTGGCTGGTATCCGTGAAGTCGGGCTTGCCAGGCCTGCTCTGGTGACCTATGGCAACTACCATGGCCTTTTTGCTGGCTAATTGGCCTAGCAGCCTGCCGTGCTCCACCAGCCGGTCATTGTCCCTTATCCTTTTCTTTTCCGGGTCAAATGGGCTGTCCAGGCCTATGCGTACCAGTACCCTCTTCCCGCTGAAATCGAAACCACTAACCGTCTTGAAATTCATCACAAATCCCCCAACCAATATGCGACTTGAGATATGAACCTAAAGAATCCCCAACGTGTCCACGAGCCTTGATGAGTAGCCCCATTCATTATCATACCAGGCAAGCACCTTTACCATATTATTACCGACAACCTGTGTGCTAAGGCCGTCGACTATGGCTGAGTGTGTGTTGCCCACCAAGTCCATGGATACCAGCTCTTCATTACTGTATTCTATGATGCCTTTGAACGGGCCGGTTGCTGCCTGCTTGAGTGTTGCGTTTATTTTATTCTTGTCCGCCCTTTTCTTGAGCTGGCAGACCAGGTCGACAATCGAGCCGTTTGCCACTGGGACGCGCATTGCCAGCCCATCCATCCTGCCTTTCAGCTCCGGAATTACCTCGCTCACAGCGGTTGTTGCCCCGGATGTTGTGGGGATGATGTTCATTGCAGCTGCCCTGCCGCGCCTGAGCTTTCTGTGCGGCACGTCGATTATCTTCTGGTCGTTTGTGTAAGCATGGACGGTTGTCATGAAGCCGCTGACAATACCGAACTTGTCGTTCAGTACCTTTGCGACCGGTGCAAGGCAGTTTGTGGTGCATGAAGCCGTGGAGATGATGCTATGCCTTTCCCGGTTGTACTTTTTATTGTTGACACCGAATGCGATTGTCACGTCGGGATTCTTGGATGGGGCAGAAATCACCACCTTCTTGGCACCCGCTCCCAGGTGCTTGCCCGCACCATACCTGTCCGTAAAGAAGCCTGTTGACTCCACCACAACATCTATACCAAGGTCCTTCCACGGCAGCCTTCCTGGGTCCTTTTCAGCAGTGACCTTTACGCCCTTGCCGCCAACAATAAGCATGTTCTTGGTGTACTTCATGCTCTTGTTATAATCCCTGTAAACAGAATCATGTTCTAGCAGATAGGCAAGCGTCTTTGTATCCACCAGGTCGTTTATGGCCACGAAGTTTATGCCCTTTCGCTCAAGCCCTATCTTAAAAACAGCCCTTCCAATCCTGCCGAACCCGTTTATCGCCACATTAATCCTTTTCATAATCAACCAACAACCAATCCACAACTCATAATACTGTATTAATCTTGTTGCCGCGGGGTTTTATTTGTTACTATACTCCCTTCTTGTTAGCAAAGAACTTGTTCCATTTGTTTTTAAGGCTCTTGACCTCATCATCGAATGTCTTCATCAATTCCTCATTTTTTTCAGTTTCTTTCCAGTTGCCACGCTCGCCAGCACCCAGTGCGTCTGCGAATCGGTCCCTGAAGAATCTGGGCTGACCGATTTTGGTATCCACAAGGAATTTATTATCGCCTATTGAAAAGAACAGGTATTTCCCGTCCTTTTTTAAAGCATGCCGTAGTTCGTCCAAATTCGAAATTGTTTTAATCAATTCCTTTTCAGGAACCACATCATCTACGGTTTTATTGAACGGAAGGAAATGCACATGAGCATGGAATACAGTCTGGCCGGTTATGCCGTGTTCAAACACACCAAAATCGCCATAGGTTTTTGCAAGGAAATCTGTAACCTTTTTGTATAGTTCTTTATACCTATCAAAAGCAGCATCATCCAATGCACCCATGCAAGATATGTGCTTTTTGGGTATGACCTCAATATGACCCTCTATTAGTGGATGTACATCACAAACTATCCAGAAATCATCATCAACAAAGAGGTAGTTCTTCAGGGCATAGCCACCAGGACAATGAAGGCATGCCTGTTTGTTCTGTTTCATAGACATATAATGTATTTGTTGTTATAAAAACATCCCATTTAGTTACAAACCAACCCGTTACAAATATAAACCCCCACGACAATATATAGTTAGCCATTTACATCTTAGGGGGATTAATCGCCAATACTGATTTGGTTTCGCGGTTCTTCTCCAGAAGCCAGCGAGGAATTCGCCTGGCAACGGGGATCTATATTTGGTTTCGTTTCGTGAATGGCTTCAAGGGTGTATATTTTGGAAGCAGAGCAGGCAGCAAAACCAACAGAAGCTGTGGAAAAAGAAAGCACAGATAAAGCTACAGACAAGACTGTGGAGGACACTAGCACAGAAAAGGAAAGCATTACAGAAGATAACGCAAATAATCCAACAGACAGCACAGGCAGCATTGATGACAGCTTGGATAAGATCATAGAAAAGGTTATTGAAGGCTCGGGCAAGAAAGAGGATGAGATAAAGAAGCTCATAGAGGAGAAGCAGGATGAGTTGTCCGGTCTGGTTTCTGAAGAGGGTGCGGCCTATATAGTGGCACGCGAGCTCGGTATAAATCTTCTTAAGGCAACCAAAAGGCAGCTAAAGATAAAGAACCTCATGCCAGGGCTCAGGTCTATTGATATTGTGGCCAGGGTTATAAGGGTTTTTGAGGCACGTGAATGGTCAAAAGGCGACCGAAGCGGCAAGGTGGCCAGCCTGATTCTGGGTGATGAAACAGGGACTGTGAGGCTATCCCTATGGAATGATGAGATAGATGCGGTTATGGATAAGGGCATGAAAGAGGGTAGCAGCGTCAAGATAACCGGGGCATACGTCAAGATGGACAACCGGGGCCAGCCCGACCTGAGGATCGGGAGGGGCAACATCGAAGAGATAGCGGATGGGCAGGTAACGCTTCCCAGGCCAGAGGAGATAACCACAACAACAAGAAGCCAGCGCAGGGAAATAAAGGACTTTAAGGAGGGCGAATTCGGCGAGACCAGGGCATGCCTTGTGCAGGTGTTCAACCGCAGCAGGCCGTTCTACGAGGTCTGCCCGCAATGCGGAGGCAGGCTTTCAGAGGATAATGGCAAGTTCGAGTGTAGGGAACATGGCCAGGTGGAACCGGACTACCAGATGGTCGCATCCGGTGTGATAGACGACGGCACAGCCAACATGCGGGTCGTCTTCTTCCGCGATATGGCAGAGAAGGTGCTTGGCAGGAACGTGAAGGAGCTCAGGGACGAGCTGAGCAAGGGCAAGAGCCATGATGATCTTTACAAGGGACTGGAAAGCCTGGGAATGGAATTCGTATTCCAGGGCAGGATAAAGCGCAACGACCTTTCCGGCAACCTGGAATTCGTGGCGAATGAGGTCAAGGACGTGGATGTCAAGTCCGAGGCGAACAAGCTGATGGAGCAGCTGAAGAATAATTAGTATATTGATAATCATGAGTATCTTAAAAACTTAGGTGGTTAGGTATGGCATTGGATGAAGTCTCAAAGGAGAAAGCGAAGGTTGTAAAGGAAGAGGAAATGAAGGAAACGAAGGAAGCTAAAACAGTTGAAGAAGCTGCGGAGGGCAAAACAGAGGAAAGTATAGAAGACAAGCTTTCAGGCCTGACCGGCGTTGGCGAGAAGACAGCTGAAAAGATGCGTGAAGCCGGCTATACCGAACTAATGGCCATAGCAACCAGCTCAGCAGGGAACCTCATGGCTGATGTAGGCGTTGGCGAGGACACTGCCAACAAGATCATAGCATCCGCTAGATCGCAGCTGGACATGGGATTCGAATCCGCCAGCAAGGTGCTGGAGCGGAGGAACACCATAGGCAAGATAACTACCGGCTCCAAGACACTGGACGATTTGCTGGGCGGCGGCATTGAGACTCAGAGCATAGTCGAGGCGCACGGCGCCTTTGGAAGCGGCAAGAGCCAGCTCGCACACCAGCTCGCTGTTACTGTGCAGTTGCCAGTTGACAAGGGCGGGCTTGGCGGCAAGGCACTGTTTATTGATTCGGAAGGCACATTCCGTCCGGAGAGAGTCCAGCAGATGGCAGAGGCAATGGGGCTTGATCCTGGAAAGACGCTTGACAATGTACTGACAGCAAGGGCTTACAACAGCGACCACCAGATGCTGCTTGTTGAGAAGGCTGAGGAGGTCATCAAGTCAGAGAATGTAAAGATACTGATCCTTGACTCGCTGACCAGCCAGTTTAGGTCTGATTACACAGGCCGAGGCACGCTGGCCAACCGCCAGCAGAAGATGAACAAGCATCTTCACAAGCTGCAGAAGCTTGCCGATACATACAACCTTTCAGTCTATGTCACCAACCAGGTCATGGCAAGGCCAGACATCATGTTCGGTGACCCGACCGCACCCATTGGCGGTCACATACTGGGACACCAGGCAACGTTCAGGCTGTACCTGCGCAAGTCAAAGGGCGAGAAACGGGTGGCTAAGCTAATCGACTCCCCCAACCTGCCTGAAGGCGAGACCGTCTTCCTCGTGGTTGGCGATGGGATTAGGGATGCTTAAGGCCTCTAAATGGAGGACTCTGTGACATATTCATAGCCTATTACCTCTTTTTCCCATTTTTATTCCTACCACACCAATCTTTTTTATCGGTGCATCATTATGAACGCTATTGAGATCGAGAAGCTGCGGAAGAAGTTCGAGGACAAGGAAGGCACGACATGGGCACTCGGAGGAATAGACCTGAAGATACGAAAAAAACAGATATATGGCCTGCTCGGGCCAAACGGGGCTGGGAAGACCACGCTTACGTTCATACTATCCACCATGATACTGCCCACATCAGGCCAGGCCCGGGTTTTAGGCTATGACGTGGTCAAGCGGGGCAATGAGGTCCGCCAGCGATCCGGTCTGTGCTTGGGCGGCACATACTTCTACTGGGACCTGAATGCCCGTGAGATACTTGAATACTTCGGCCGGCTTTACGGATTGAATAAGCAGGTCCGTGAGAGGAACAAGAACCGGCTTATTGATAAGCTTGGGATAAAGGCCTTTGAAAAGAAGCCGTTTGGCGACCTATCCACTGGAATGAGGCAGAAGATTGCTGTTGCCAAGTCCCTTCTCAATGATCCTGAGGTTCTATTCCTGGACGAGCCAACGGCAGGCCTGGACGTCGAGGTTGCCATGGACGTAAGGAACTTCATAACAGACATGCTCCAGGAAAGGGATATGACCGTCATCCTAACCTCACACCACCTCCAGGAGGTTGAGCAGCTATGTAAAAAGATTGCAATAATCAATAAGGGCAGGCTGATACAGCACGGGGACATAAAGAGCATAAAGACTGGCCTGAAAATACCGGATATTATCCACCTTTACCTGGACAGGTATGACAAGCTTGGCTTCCTCGAGAACATGAAGGGCGTCAAAAGCCATGGTGTCAGCGATGGCCTGTTCATATCAGTCGATTCTGGCCTGAATAGGCTGGATAGTATTGTCAGGGAGCTGAAGAAAAGGCGGATAGGGATCAAGGACATGGAGATAAAGAAAGCCAGCCTGGAGGACGTGTTCCTGAGCATAGTCGGCAGGAAAGAGTCTGGGAAAGCATACGGGAAGTTTAGGGTTAAGTAGAGTGTAGAGGGTAATGAATTAAAAATGGAGTAGAGTACTATGTGGGAAGAGGTTAGCGCGCATATATACAAGCACATGAAGATCATGGCAAAGAGGCCGGGAGAGCTGGCATGGATATTCGTATACCCATTTATATCGTTCCTCTCCGTAGGCATACTGGCGTTTTTCTTAATCTCAGAAGGAGCCCCACTCGATTCAATGATGTTCGTTTTCGTTGGCGTGATTGTCTGGAACCTTTACGGGCTCACTCAGCGCGCGGTAACCTATGGCATTACGTTCGACATATGGAGTGCCTCACTGAAGCATTCGTTCATCGGCAAGTCATCGATACGGCATTTCGTTGTTGGTAATGCGTTGTTTGGCTTGACCAGTTCCATGGCAACGGCTGTACTGATCGGCATTGTCGGGTATTTCGTGTTTGGGTTCAACTTACTGGTAGCTGGGTTCTTCCTGGTAAACCTGTTCTTTGTCTTCATATTTGCAACTGCAATCGGCCTGGTCATAAACGGCCTGATGCTGGCGAAAGGAGATAAATACATGTCCCTGATATGGATGGGGACTGGCATAATCATGATATTTTCCGGCATATACTACCCAGTATCCATACTTCCAGTGCCCATGCAGGCCATATCCAATGCAATCCCGGTCAGCCATTCACTGGCTTCGTTGCGGGCATCGCTTGGTTTTGGGCAATCACTGGCTGTCAACAGCCTGGTTACAGGCGCGGCCCTTTCACTGGTATATCTGGCAATAGGCGCCTGGATATTCAGGCTAGGCCTGAAGCGGGGCAGAACTAGTGGTATGATCACTAAGTATTAGATGATCAAGTTTTGCGTTTTTTGCCTGGCTTGCGATGTTTTCGTTTTTTGGTTTTATGGTGCCTTTTGCAGTAACCCTCTATCCTCGGGCCGTTCTTCAGCATATCATTGACAAGGCTTTCCAGGTTTAGTGATGCGACTGCTATGCGCTTGTCAGCTGCGCCGTAATAGATATAGAGTTTCTTATCCTTTTTGCCGAATAGTGCAATGCCTGTTGGGAACACCACATGGCCCACAACCCCCTTGCATTCGTAATCCTCTGTGGGCGAGAAGAGAGGCTTTTTGAGATGGCCGATTACGTGGCGAGGGTCCTTTTTGTCCAGCAAGGCAGCAGCAGCATGGTATGTCTTTCCTCGGTTGGAATCCTCGACTGCATGGTATATCAGGACCCAGCCCTTCTTGGTTTCAAGGGGTGGGCAGCCCCCTCCGATGTTCCTCGACTCATGCCAGTATCTGGGCTCAAGTATCACGTAATTGCGCAGGCGTTTCATGTATCTTATCCAGAACTCATTGGTAAGGTCCTTGAAGTCCCTGAAGGACACGTATTGAATATCCGGTATGATGCGCTGCAGCATTGCGAACCTGCCCCTGATTTTCTTGGGGAAGAGGATGACATCCTTATCCCTCAACAAGGCATCCTTTGCAATTATGTCCTTGTAGTAGGACGCAAACCAGAAGTATTTCTCCTTCAGCTTTGAGTAATGCAGCCAATCCTCGGCCCTATCATAACTCATCTTGGATGTGATGATGCCATGCCTCCTGAATTTTTTCAGGTCCTTGCTTGTGGCAAGGGCCGTTATCGCGTCCTTGTTGTCATATGCGACGTATGTCATGTAGTAGGTATCGCCTATCTTGACTATCCTCGGGTCTTCCATTCCCTGCTTTTCATATTTGAATTTTGGCGTGAGCAGCGGCTGCTTCGCCCGCTCCGCCAGCTTTAGTGGGCCGTCGAGCCTTGCATAACCTATGGTGGAGTGATTCCCATGCTGGACCGCCCTGTAGAACATGTGGACATCGTCATCAACCCTTATTGTTGCTGGGTTTAAGACACCGTTGTTTTCAAACTCCCTCCCGGTCGGTTCAAGAATAACGCCGTGTTTCTTTACTTTTACCATGAGAGATTATTGGGTGTGAATATTATATATACTTCAAGACAATAATTATTGGGTGGGATAAATGGATAAGAAAACAGGCAATGCAGGTAAGACAGGCAAGATAGGTAAAATGGACAAGGTGCAGAAATATTCAGAGGAAAGGCCGTGGGGTGGATTTGATGAGTTCTGCAAGAACGCACAGTGCACTGTAAAGATTCTCTACCTCAAACCCAACGAGGCGCTCAGCCTGCAGTACCATTACAAGAGGAACGAGTTCTGGAAAGTGATAAAGGGTGAGGCAACAGTAATACTCGGTGAAAAGCAGATAAAGGCCAAGGCAGGCGATGAGTTCTTCATACCCATGGAAGAAAAGCATAGGATAGTGGCCGGCAGTTCCCCTGTTGAGGTGCTGGAGATATCTTTCGGCTATTTTGACGAAAAGGATGAGGTAAGGCTGGAAGACAAATACAAGAGAGTAGTGGGCACGATTATCTGAATTTTGTGAGATGGTTCAGATAATTCAGCTACTTGAACCCGTTCTGGGCCAGGGAAAGCCTTGCAATGATGTAGGATATGGTTGATTCCGCGCCCTGGTTGAGGTTTACTGATGCATGGCCAAGGCCGTCATGGCAGCCTCCTGTAAATTCGTTATAGACCATCTGGTTAAGCACGTTCTTCCCAAGGAACCAATGAAAAGCATCCATTGCCTTATTCATATATTCTTCATTGCCTGTTGCCGATTTGGCCAATAGGAGCGTCTGCACCATGGATGCGGTGTCAACCGGTTGCTGGTCAAACCTTGCCTTCTTTCCGTTCCTTGAATACCAGCCGTTCTGGCCTATTGGTTCGAAGACGTCTTCTTCGAACGTGACCGAGATGAGGAAGTCAAGCGTTTTCTTTCCTATATCAAGGTATTTCTTGTCCTCTGTCGCAAGGTACGCGCAAAAAAGCGATTCAGGCAGCCTTGAATTGGAATATGTCATATACCCTTCAAACCATTGCCATTCATCTGATGAAGAGCTGTTGTATGATTCGACCAGCCTGTCCGCCAGCTTCCTTATCAGGTCAAGGTTCCCATCCGAAGGCCTTGTTTTGTTGTAATGATATAGGCCTATAATGGAAAAGGATATTGCCCTGGGTGACACAAGCCTTAGTGACTTATCCGATGATTTTTTGATCATATCCTCTGCCTCACTTTTCATGCCATCTGGTATATTCTCCATGGAAGTGAGATAGCCCAGCGCTTTCATTGTCCTGCCAAAGGAGTCTTCGCTTATTTCCTTGCCGTTGAGCTTTTTGTTGTAATCAACGAAATTGATGAACTTGCCATTGCCCTGGAAAACATACTTAATGAAATCAAGATATGTCCGTATCAGCTTGAGCTTCGGCCTGGACTTGGAAATGTCGTAATACATGCATGCTGCTGTCAGCGCCCTTGCATTGTCGTCAAGGCAGTATCCGAACCTCTTGTCGGGCGTTGTATACTTCGCAAACTGTATTATGCCGAAATCATCCGTCAGGTTCATGAGGTGGCTGAATCTTATTTTAGGGAGCTTTTTTTCATGCCGGTCTGATATCTTGGTGTATCTGTCGAAAAGCTTCATGTAAGAAAGGGCTACGTTGGGCCAGGTCATGCTTCTGGTGAATGCATACGCATTCCTTTCCATGCTTTTCTTCAGCTCGTTGCTGGAAAGTATTTTTATGACCGCATCTGAGATGGATTTGGAGTCTTCGAACTTGGTGAGTATGCCCCTTTCCGGGGTCACGTATTCCTTGGCATGGAGAAACGGGGTTGAAACAACGGCCCTGCCGCATCCCATCGCATAAACAAGCGTTCCGCTCGTTATCTGTTCCGGGTTTGTCGAAGAGCATATGTAAAGGTCGCTTGCCTTGAGGTACTTCACTATTTCCTCGAGCGTGACATACTTGTTGTAGAATTTCACGTTTTTGCTCAGCCCCAGTTCCTTGACCCTTTTCTGAAGGGAATTCCTGTATTCCTCGCCTTCATTCATCCTTACCACCGGATGGGTCTCGCCGATTATAAGATAGAGCAATTTGGGGAATCTCTTCACGATCTCCGGCAGCGCCTCAATGACATATTCATAGCCCTTGCCCGGGTTCATGAGCCCGAAAGAACAAAGTATTATCCTGTTCTTGAATCCTAGCTTGGCCTTCTCAATCCTGCTGGAAGAGAACTTGACAGAAGGTATGCCATGGGGTATTATGGTAATGCCCTCCTTTATGCCATATTTATCCCTTAATATGTCAGCACCGGTCTTGTTCATGACCACAATGCTGGATTTGCTTGCAATGAACCTTACCACTTTTATCAGCTTTTCATCGGGCTCTGGCATTACGGAATGGAAGGTGGTGATAACAGGCTTATTCACCATTTCAAGGAACGGTATGAGGTTTTCGCCGTATTCGCCGCCGCCGAAAATACCGAACTCATGCTGAACGTTAACCAGCTTTATTGAAGAGCTTTTGTTCACCTTTTTTGCAATATTGATGTAATTCTCCAGGTCCGAGTCATCCACCTGGAATATCACGTCCTTGGGGTAGTTGTATATGTTGGAGCTGTCCTTGTTCATGGCAAGTATCTTTGACTTTATCTTCGGGGAGAACCTTCTGTCTATCGATGAGCTCAGGTCCTGGGTGAATGTTGCTATCCCGCATTCCCTTGGCGGAAACGTCCCCATAAACAATATCCGTGAACTTGGTTTTTTGTTCGCCATTTTTCATCTACTCGACAATTTTCATCAATATAGGTTTGTATGGTCTGTATGGTTTATAACCTTTTGTTTAAACCACGCGAAAGCGGAGGCCTTTTCTGCACAGTTCGCTTAGCCAGACACACAAAAGCTTATAAAATTAATCATTATACAAAATTTACGGAGTCATGGTGGGAGAAGTGGGAGAAAGTGAAGATATTGGTATAGAGGCATCGAATGTCAAAAGGCAAGCTGCATATATGGGAGCATACTTGGCGTGATGGTAGTGATAATGGTATTGATAGGTATGTTTCAATGATATGTTATCGGCCAGTCCCTTCTTCGGATAACATATGGGATGGCATGGGCCACTTAAGCGAAGGTTTGACAAATCATTTGGAGGAAATAGTAAATGCTGGCTATGAACCCGTTTTCGATCGCGATCCCGACAACCTGAACAATAAATTAACAGAAAATGAAAAGAAGGTTTTTGACATTCTTAATCAATAATTATGCGAATAAAAGCACAAACCAATAATAATTATAATATATGAAACCCCTGATGCTGGCTGTTACCATGATTGCATTCTCGTTCCTGTTTCTTTCAGTCGTTGCAACAGCCCAGCCAGCCTGCAACACAGGCGCTGACCAGCCCCCGTGTGATGGTGTGGTCAGCCTTACAGAGCTGCAAGATTACATCCAGCTGTGGTATGCCTGCTCATCCTGCTACCCAGACCTATACGACGCGATTGGGGCTTGGTATGCAGGCCAGGAGCCTGTGCCAGAGTGTGGGGACGGGAGCTGTGATGCTGGTGAGGACTGCTCGTCATGCCCAGATGATTGTGGGGCATGCGGGGAACCTGTCTGCGACCCAATCCCTGGTCCAAACAAGTATTATGTTGATGTGGATGGATTGTGCGCTATTACTGCATGTTCTGACAACAACCCAGGGACCATTACAGAGCCATGGTGCACAATAAGTCATGCAGTTGAGTCCAGCTCTACTGTTAGCCCTGGGGACACTGTATATGTGAGGGAAGGGACTTATTACGAAGAAGTTATAATCGAGATTGAGGGAAATCCTGGAAGCCCGATCACAATTATAAATTATCCTGGTGAACAGCCTGTTTTAGATGGAAGAGAACCTGTTGTTGGGTGGCAACAAGTTAATGAAACCAATGAATTTTTAACAGTACAAGGGCAGATTAATCCTAATTATACTAATATTTATGAATTGAAAATTCATGAAAGCCAATTACCTTCTGATATAGAGAAATTCATGATTTTTGAGGATGGTATCCATAGTCGCATTGCCAGGTGGCCAGATCAGGAACTAGGTTATGGGATTGATGTTAATTTATTTTTGCCAGTAGCAGAAGAGGCAGAAGGAGAAACAGAATTTCTTTTAGATTCTGCTCGTTTAACTCAGGCTGATAATTATTGGGCAGGTGCTTGGATACATGTATGGTTACACAAGGCTAATAATTTTGCAATTCTTCGTATTATTGATAGTAATAGTCAAAATGATCATACAATCACCTTTGACACTCCATTACCTAATGCAATATCTTATGATGATGAAGGAACTAACCCAGATGGTTATTCAATTGTTAATCACCCACATGTTTTAGATTCAGCTGGTGAGTTTGCACATACTATGAATCCTGATGCTAATGGATATTACACATTTTATTTTTGGCCAAAAAATGTAGGAAATCTAAATGACAAAATTACTATCCCTAGTAAAAGCATAGGTATTTATGCATATGATAAGAGTCATGTAACAATTGATGGAATTAAGGTAATAGGATATAGTGGTGAAGGAATAGTACTTAGAGGTGTTAGTATGGCTAACAGAGTAGATAATGTTATAGCGAGAAATTGTGTAGTAGAAGATGTTGGTGATACAGGTATCTATTTTATAGCAGCAGATAATTCTATTATTGAATATTGTAGTATTGATAGGACTGGAGATCGCGGGGCGTTTATTAATGGTGGTAGTTATGGCAAAATTCAGTATAATAATATTAAGAATGCAGATTCAACTGGTGCATCTTTTTATGTAATGGATCATGGTCAAATTATAGGAAATACTCTTAGAGGTTGTGTGGGAGTACATGGCAATGGCTTATCTGTTTATATTAATTCTGAAAAGATATTAGTAGCTTATAATCGTTTTATTGATGCAAATTCTGCTTTTCAAGATATAAAAGATTTTGTTGTTTTTGGTAATGTATATGATTTTGGGGATGGATCTGTATCTATGGTGTGGTCAGACACTGGCGGTGGGCGAACTTCTGGATTACAGGTTTATCTTCAGAATACTATTTTGGGTGACAGTCTGAAAAGTAACTCACTTGTGCTAAAATCGCAAAATGAAGCACCTTATCCTTTAAATTATGTTATTAATAATATTCTTCATGGTTCTTGTTGGTGGAATGCTAATCTTGTTCTTAACATGAGTTATAATCTTTATACTGATTATTGCTTTAATCAGGAACCACCTGACTGGTCATTAGGGGAAGGGGAAATAGATGGTAGAAGTTATACACTTAATCAAATATTTGTAAATCCTGGCTTAACTGAGAGTAGTGATTATACACTTGTTGAAAACAGTCCTGCGATTAATAATGGAACAGATGTTTCTGCATTGCTTGACAGCTTAGGCATTACTGGAGCAGATCCTTGGTTCCCTGGTTTTGATTTTACAAAAGATAAAGCAGGAAATTCCTGGGCAAGCCCTCCTTCAATGGGTGCTTATGAGTTCCAGTCATGCAGCGATGCAAGTGACTGCCCTGACCCGCCTGCATGCAAGACCAACAAGCGATGCGAGAATGAAGCGTGCGTGTACGATGACGTGCCTGACGGTCATCATGCATCATGCCCTGATGACGGCATGTTCTGTGACGGGACAGAGACTTGCCAGTCCGGTTCCTGTCAATCTTCGGGTAACCCATGCACTGACGACGGCATAGCATGCACAATAACATGCCAGGAGGCCACAGACAGCTGCAACGTCCCTGATGATTCGCTGTGCCAAACAGGCTATGAATGCAGCCCCAGCCAGGGCTGTATTGAGATACCGTGCGATGACGGTAATACCAGATCCTGCGATACTGGCCAATCAGGCATCTGTGCTGCGGGGACTGAGACATGCACTGGCGGAACCTGGGGATCATGTGTAAGGAATAATGATCCAACAACAGAGAATTGTACTGATGTGACTGGTCTAGATGAGGACTGTGACGGCTCTCCCAATTGTAACGACGCAGAATGCTCTTCATTGCCCGAGTGTGAGGTGATGTTCCCGGATGACTATGTATCGTGGTGGAAGTTTGATGGTGATGCCAGCGATTCGGGCCCAGGCAACAATGACGGCACAGAATATGGGAGCCCTAACTATGTTGCAGGGCAGTCTGGGCAAGGGATCCAATTGGACGGGATTGATGATTATGTTGATTTAGGGACCAGTGATTTTGGGATATATGACAACCAAGAGCTTACTGTTTCATTATGGGCTTATGTGGACAGCAGCGTCTCCGATTCAACAATAGTAAGAAGAGGCCCACACATTTCCCCGTTCACGCTAGGGATAGATGACACCGACACAGGCTTCCATACACTCTCAGAGATAAGGACAACAAACCCACGAGGCAATTACCTATCTTCAAGTACAAAAAATTATGATGAATGGTATTACATAGCAATTACCTATTCAGAAGGGGTCCAGAGGGTTTATGTTAATGATGCAGAGGAGATTAACGAATCTGGTTTGTCAAATCTTAACAATGGTAATTATCCAACCCATGTCGGTAGGACGCCCGGATTCGAGCTTTATTTTACCGGTATTGTGGACGAACTGATGATCTACAACCGCTCCCTAAGCGCAGCCGAAATACAGCAGATTTATGAGTCCCAGAACCAATAATATAGTATGAAAGCTCTTTTCGTGCTGGTAATAATCTTGTTTCTTGTACCTGTAATTGCTACAGCCCAACCCGCCTGCAACACAGGCGCAGACCAGTCCCCATGCGACGGTGTAGTCAATGTCACAGAGCTCTTGGATTACATTGATCTGTGGTATGCTTGCTCATCCTGCTATCCGGACTTATATGATGCCATACAGGCCTGGTACAGCACCCAACCGGAAACACCTTCATGTGGGGACGGCCTATGTAACGGCAATGAAACTTGTTCTTCATGTGAAGCAGACTGTGGAGCATGCGGGCCTGTCCAGACCACCAACCAGCTCGAGCAGTTCGGCATAACATGGACATTTGACAAGGAGTATCAGTACGGTCAGTTTGCTAACGGGGATTATTGGGTTGTCGGGCCAGTCAATATAATACAAATAACTCCGGGTTGGGATGGGACGAGACATGGAAGCATGATAAATCCAGTACCTATTCCAAATTCCCAACAAGGTTATGATTCTAGAATGGCAGGCTTTAATTCTAGCTTGCTTGTCCAAACCAATGACAGTCCTGTGGAAATTGAAGTTAATAGTTCATTGATTTCTTCAATAAGTTTTACTGATTGTAATGATTCGGGCGTTGTGCATTGTATTTATGGGGTTCCAAGGCCCACTCTAAGATCTGCAGCAATTTTAACTGTTCTGGAAGATATTCCCCCAGAAAATGCATTTAGACCCCCATATACCGGTAGCAATAAAAAGATCTATTTAACTTCAGATTTGCATAAAGAGGTTCTTCCGAATTTGGATTTAGTTGCAAATGTCCCGAATATTCAAGATATAGAGGATAATTTCGAAAGGCCTTGGCTGGATCACTTTGCCCATCATGGGGATGCTACACAGTATACAAGCCCTGCAGAAAACATGCCATTTTATGGACCACAATACTCTATTCAGACCGCACAAGCAAGTTTATTGTTAATGTTAAATGAAACCCAACTTCTCAATCAGCAAGGAAGCAATAAGGATGAATTATTGATGAGGTTTGCTCAGGTAGGGATTGACTTATATGAAGTCGTGGAAAATGGAGGGTATTGGTGGTCTGGGGGAGGTTTAAATCACGGAAGAAAGTGGCCAATAATGTTTACTGGATTGATTCTGAATCATTCGGGAATGAAAGATATCGGAACAAGGTCTCAAACAATGCCCTATCTAGGTTTTCAAGAAGATTGCCAGACATTTTATGTTGACGAAGAAGGAGTTGCCAATGGATTCTACCTTCAGAAGGATATTGGTATGCCTGATTGGTCAAGAAGACATTGTTATTCCAACACAGCTGAGGATAAGTCTTGGGATGCCAGTTATCGTCAATGTTGCACTGCTTATTCTTGGTCTGGCATTTCTCTATCCGCTCTTCTGATGAAGCAAAAAGTAAACTGGAACCATAACGCATTTTTTGATTATGTTGACAGGTGGGTATCTGTTCAAAATCAAACTGTTTCAGATCCTGTGGAGTGGAGAAAAGATCTTTATGTGTATGGGGGTAGTTTCCAGAGATATATGTGGGACACCTACAGAAACCAGTATGGCTGTGTCTGGACCCGCAATAACCAGTCCGATATATATTCCCAGGGCCATTACGACTGCACAGGCTGCCTGGAGAACTGCCTTTCAGGCCCTTATTGTGGTGATGGCAGCTGTGATGCGACTGCGGGTGAGACTGCCCAGAGCTGCGCATATGATTGTGCTGAAGAACCACCTGAACCAACCCCTGAAAACAATCACTACTATGTCCGCGACGGTGCAGCAGGAACAGGCGATGGCAGCGACTGGACCAATGCCTATGATGATCTTCCCACCCAGCTAGAGAGAGGGGCAACCTACTACATCGCAGATGGCGCCTATGGTGGGTATACCTTTGATGATCCTGAAAATGGGACTCAGTATATAACTATTAAGAAAGCAACTGTTGCAGATTATGGAACTAATGACGGTTGGAATCCATCTACAATGGGAAGTGGGCAGGCTGAGTTTACAAGATCTGGGGAATCTGTATTCTTATTCATAACAGGAAATTATATAATTGATGGACAGGTTGGTGGGGGTCCTGGAAGCTGGGATTCTGGGCATGGAATTAAATTAAGATCAACAGAACTTCAGAAAGCTATTGATTTGCGTGGACTTGGTTGGTATGATGTTGAAGTTCCTGATAATTTTGAATTTAAACATATTGAAATTGAAGGAAGAGGATTAGCAGGTGCAGGTACAAATGATGATTTATTTTATAATGCCCTTAATACAACTTTACTCAATGTAGGAGCTGAAAATGTAATTTTGGAAAATAATTATTTCCATGATGCAGGCAGAACAATATTTCTTATTAGCCATGGATTAAATTGGACTGTTCAATATAACTCTTTTAAAAGATCCCATAGTACACCGGAAATTCACGGGGCAGGATGGGCTGATTTTGGAAGTGATAATATGACGATAAGATACAATATATTTTCAGATATTGAGGGGACTGCCTTCCTTGATATTAAAAAGAATTGGGGTGATGAAAATTACTATTGGGATGTTTACGGCAATGTATTCATGTATTCCCCAGGCAACCCTTATAATATGGGGGGCGTGAGTCATGTTTTTGCTGACACACATGAAACAACTGCTCCGTCAAACCATATGCTTTTTTACAATAATATAATAGTCAATATCCACGGTGGATGGAATACAGGACTTAGGTTTACTGATCCAACTGGAAATAAAGCATATAACAATATCTGGTATAATAATTCAAGACTTGATGGCAGTGCAAATCTTTACTTTGTAAACGTTGATTATGATTATAATCTTTATAGTGATTCTGCACTCCGCACAGTTTCCCCTGCCGGTAACGATACTGTCACTTCAGGTGATCCATTCATGGATTGGGAAAATTTGAACTTTAGTTTAAATCCTGCAACATCTTCTGGGCAAGCGGCAATTGATTCTGGTTTTGATTTAGGTGCTCCATATGATTATGACATGTTTGATGTTGAAAGAGGAGCAGATGGCAACTGGGATAGGGGGGCTGTTGAGTATATATCCTAATCTATTAAGCACACCCAACACGTCCAGCATCATATATTAACCAAATCGCACAAATAACATAACATGGGAAAGAAGGATAAGCTAGTTTTATGGTTTGGCGAGACCAGCATGAAGGACACTGGACTGGTTGGGGGCAAGAATGCCTCGCTCGGTGAGATGTACAGCAAGCTGACCAAGAAGGGTGTGCGGATCCCAAACGGCTTTGCAACAACAACCAAGGCATACTGGCACTTCTTGGAATCGGCTGGGATTGGCAAGAAAGTGGCAAGCATAGCATCCGCTATTGGGAAAGACAAGTCAAAGATCCCTACCAGTGCTGCAAAGATAAGGAGCCTGATCAAAAGCGCCAGGATGCCAAAGGACCTCAAAAAGGCCATTGCACTGGCATACAAGAAGATGTGCAGGGAATATGGGCCCAACACTGACGTGGCAGTGAGGTCAAGCGCGACGGCTGAGGACATGCCAACCGCTTCTTTTGCCGGCCAGCAGGAGACCTATCTCAATATCCGCGGTGAGCGAGCCCTTCTGAACGCGGTCAGGAAATGTATTGCCTCACTGTTCACCAACCGGGCCGTGTCATATAGGATGGATAAAGGCATTGACGGCAGCAAGGTAGCCCTTTCAGTCGGAGTCCAGAAGATGGTGAGGTCTGACCTTGGGGCATCCGGGGTGATGTTCACTGTTGATACTGAGACCGGGTTCAGGGATGTTGTTTTCATCAATGCTGCTTACGGGCTAGGCGAGTTCGTGGTCCAGGGCGTGGTCAACCCGGACGAATACTATGTTTTCAAGCCAACGCTTGATCGATACAGCCCCATATTCAACCAGAACATGGGCGAGAAAAGGGAGAAGCTGGTATACGGCAAGCCCGGCAAAGGCGGCAGGGCTGCCAGGCCCACCAGAAAGGTGGATGTGCCGGATGCTGACAGGAAGCGGTATGTGCTGAAGGATAAGGAGATACTGGAGCTGGCCAGGTATGCTGTTGCCATTGAGAAGCACTACTCAAAGCAGGCAGGCCAGTGGAGGCCCATGGACATAGAATGGGCAAAGGATGGCAGGACAGGCAAGCTGTTCATTGTTCAGGCCAGGCCTGAAACCGTCCAATCACAGAAGAGCAAGACCGTGCTGGAGATATACCGGCTGAAAGCTGGAAGGAAAGGCAAAGCTAAGGGCAAAGGCAGGGCAAAGGGCACAGGCGGTACAGGCAAATCCAAACCCAGAGTCTTGTTAGAGGGTGAGAGTGTAGGCAACAAGATCGGCGCAGGCACTGCCAAGATAATAATGGACCCGAAAAAGGCAGGCAGCTTCAGGACAGGTGATGTAATTATCACTGACATGACAGACCCTGACTGGGAGCCGCTTATGAAAAGGGCTGCTGCGATCGTGACTGAACGTGGTGGCCGCTGTTGCCATGCCGCCATAGTAAGCAGGGAGATTGGAGTGCCATGTGTTATTGGTACTAACAATGCAACAGAGATTATTAAGAACGGTCAAGGTGTCACAGTAGACTGTTCTCGGGGTGAGGAAGGATATGTATATGACGGCAAGCTTGAGTTTGCTGTGAGACGGGTAAACATCAAGAAGATCCCGAAAACAAGGACCAAGATAATGATGAATGTGGGGCTGCCTGAAGGCGCCCTGGAAAGTAGCTCAATACCCAATTCTGGAGTGGGTCTGGCTAGGCTCGAATTCATAATAACATCCGAGGTCAGGATACACCCGCTCGCACTCATCAACTATAGCAAGCTTAAGGACCGGAAGCTGAAGAAGCTGATAAACAGCCTAACCCATGGCTACAAGGATAAGAAGCAGTTCTTCGTTGACAAGGTGGCGGAGGGGCTGGCTACCATAGCAGCTGCCTTCTACCCCAATGACGTGATCATGCGTTTTTCAGACTTCAAGAGCAATGAATACGCCGGCCTGATTGGTGGTGAGGCATATGAGCCTGAGGAGCACAACCCAATGATCGGGTGGCGGGGGGCTTCAAGGTATTATTCTGAGAAATACAGGCAGGCATTTGCCATGGAGTGCAAGGCAGTGACAAAGGTCAGGAATGGCATGGGCCTGAAGAACCTCAAGGTCATGATACCCTTTTGTAGGACTGTTGAAGAGGGCAAGAAAGTGCTGAAGGAGATGGAAAGGAATGGCCTCAGGCGGGGCAAGGATGGCTTAGAGGTATATGTGATGTGCGAGATACCCAGTAATGTGGTCCTGGCAGACCAGTTCGCCAGGATATTCGACGGCTTCTCGATCGGCAGTAATGACCTCACCCAGCTCACGCTGGGCCTGGACCGGGACAGCGAGCTGGTGGCATCCATCTATGACGAGCGCAATGAAGCAGTCAAGCGGCTGGTGGCACAGGTCATCCGAACCGCTAAAAAGCATGGCAGGAAGATAGGCATATGCGGCCAGGCCCCGAGCGACTTCCCTGACTTTGCAAGGTTCCTGGTGCGATGCGGCATTGACTCCATATCCCTGAATCCGGACACGGTCATTGGCACAACACTCAAGATAGCTGAGGAAGAGCGTAAGCTTAGGAAAGGAAAATCCAAAAAGAAATGAATAATAAACTAGAGACATATTATTATATTAGGAGTAGTTTATGGGGGACTTCACTAAGAAGAGGGCGCCTTTCCTGATGATGGTGCCGATGATATTCGCGGTATTCTGGGGGTTCATGGCATACAGCATTCTTGTGCTTGGTTTGTATGCGAAGTTCGCACAGTTCATCCTGCCTTTATCCTACCTCCTTTTCATACTCTACTTCTTTGGTTTATTCTTCTGGTACCGGATAGAGCAGTCCGAGTATAAGAAGAGGATAGAGATACTGGAGATGGACTCCAATTACTATCTGGGCCGCATAGAGAACGTTGAAGCAGGCATTGCAGACCTGCAAAGAAAACAAAGGCAGGGAAAGGAATAGTGTATATGTGGCAGTTTGTGTGTCAGGGGCCGAATAATTAATTTATACCCCCGAAGACAAATTATAATCATGTCAAAAGCCAGATATGTAAAATTGACCCTGGTATACTTCATAGGGGTCGCAATAATCCTGTATGGGCTATACCTTTTCATCTCAGAAGGCGCCCCGGATACGATATCCAATTCATTCTACGTCATGTTTGGCGGTCTTGTTGTAACAACAGCAGGCAGCATCTACGGGCACAATAAAGTCGCGGGTCCTGGGTCAGCGAAGGCTAAGATGGCTAAGATGTCTCAGATGGAAGGTGGCAAGACAATGCCTGGCGAGCCTGGAAAGGGTGCTGATGTGAAGGGCATGAAAGATTCGGGTGCCATTTCCAAGCGGCTTGAGGAGCTGAAGAAGGCAGAAGAAGAGATAAGGAAGGAAGAGGAGAAAAGGCTCGATGAGCTGAAGAAGGCAGAAGATGAAGAGATAAAACGGCTCGAAGAAGAACAGAAAAGGCAGAATGAAGAGGATGAAAAAAGGAAGCTTGAGGAAATGAGAAGGAAAGAGGAAGAGGAGAGGAAGAAAGGCGAAGGGGGCAAAGACGATAAGGAAAGGCAAAAGGAAGAGGAGAGGAGAAGGAAAGAGGAGCAAAAAAGGCTTGAGGAGATGAGAAAGGAAGAGGAGAAGCAACAAAAGGAAGAACAGAAACGGCTCGAAGAGATAAGGAAGGAAGAGGAGAAAAGGAGAGTAGAAGAATTAAAGGGTCAGAAGAGTGCTATAGAGGATGAAAGGAAAAGGCTTGAAGAGGCTGCTAAAAGGGAGGCAGAGCTAAGGGCAAAGGGAGTTGCAGCTGAACCGTCTGCGGCTGAACCCGCAGCTGAGCCATCAGCCGAGGAGCCAGAGGAACCGGCTGAAGAAGAGGCCAAAGCCCCGGCAGAGCCGGCCAAGGGCAAGGTAGTCAAGATCATAGTATGCCCGGCATGCGGTGAGGAGAACAAATACAGGGCCAAATTCTGTGACAGTTGTGGCAAGAGGCTGAGGCCAGACAAGCCCAAGTCTGGCAAGAAGAAATAGGAATTGCTGGTTTTAGTGTAGTGATTTAGTGGATAAGATTCTCAGAAAGGTATGCCGAATGCGGATGAAAGCTCTTCCATGCGCTCGAACTCGCGGACAAAGCTTGAGCCTCGGTCTGTTATCCTGTAATAAAGACGGCCCTTTACGTCGGCCTCCTCGATAAAGCCCTTTGTCAGCAGGAATTCCAGGTATTCTTTCAGGCGCTTGTGCGAAAGGTTGGCGCCGTAGAGTATGTGCGTTGGCTTTGCACTGCCACCTTTTTTTTCAATGGTAATAAGCATGTCAAGGAAGATGTGCATCTTCGACCTTCTTTTGAATCTCATCTCTTACTCACCCTGAAAACCACCAAAAGCAGCGCGAGGAACCCCATTATCAGGCAGACGCTGCCTACGATATAAAACATGGCAAACATGAACGTGAAGAATGAAGCGAGGTGGAAGAGACCAATACCTGAAAAGGCGACAAACACCGCAAAGCCGCTCCTGGTCCGTTTCTTGTTCCAGTTCAGGAAGCTGCTGAACACGACGAAAGCCAGCATGAGCACGGACAGCAGGTGGAAGAACGGGAACAGCGCAAACCACCATGGCACTATGGCGAACATGGGCATCTTCTTCTTTCCCTCCGGCAGGTACATGAGGATAAAGAATGCGTATGCAACTATGGATATGAGATAGTACATGATGAACCCGAAATCCATGATGTCAAAGGTCGCGTCGTATACGATAAAGCCTGGAGCGCTTATCTGCAGGAATATGTATATGCTCGTGAGCAGGAGGGAAAGGAACCCTATGCTGAGGACAGTGAACCCCATGAAAAGGTAAAAGTGTTGCCGCTTGCCTGATATGGAGTAGACCTTGAATGCATAGAAGGCCACTGCAAGGCCTATTAGCAGCGCGGCTATGTAGAACAGCGCATCATACCCGAAAAACCACAGCGGTATCAGAACCTTTGCCATATGAGTACACCAAAATCATATTACATTGAATTATTAGTTCTCTTAATAAAAAGCTTGTTATGGACCATTAGTCCGGACCAGGACTTCACAAACGTAGTTAATAAGGAGCCCCAATGTTTATCTAGGCACCCGCGTACGGGCAGCCTCTAATGCCCGGAGAGGCCGGTAATGGCTCCTCCATGCCTCTATGCTCTACAACCGGTCCGTGACGGTCATGAAGGGTTGGGGGGTGATAGCTCCAATATCGTCCTCCCCAGTTCATTCCAGTTATGCCGTTTATGCCGGTTCATGATCAACGGCCTCTCCGCGGCTCTTTCCAATGATTCTTCGGCAGTGACAATATGATTCACTGGTGCATTAGCTATAAATCTAAGCAAACTAAGGTTATTCAATAATTATGCGTGGAATACATGTGCGGAATAAACGGGTTTAACTTCAGGGATGAAGGCCTTGTGAAGCAGATGAATAGCCTGATCAGGCACAGGGGACCGGATAGCGATGGATGCTTCTCTGACGATGATGTAAGCCTTGGCCACCAAAGGCTCAAGATAATAGACATCTCAGAAAAAGGGGCCCAGCCCATGTCAGACAGTGAAGGAAAGGTATGGATAGTGTTTAACGGTGAGATGTACAACTTCATGGATGTGCGGAATGAGCTGGAATCCCGCGGATACAAGTTCAAATCCAAATGCGATACAGAGGTCATAATATATGCCTACAAGGAGTGGGGAGTGGGCTGCGTAAACCATTTCAATGGCATGTGGGCCTTTGCCATATATGACCGTCCAAAGAAAAAGATGTTCTTGAGCAGGGACCGGCTTGGGAAAAAGCCGCTTTATTACCACGTCAAGGATGGCAGGTTCATATTCAGTTCAGAGATAAAGCCATTGTTCATTGATGGCCATGGCATTGAGAAGAAGCTCAACAAGAAGGCTGCATCATCATACCTGTCATACAGGTTTGTGCTCGGCGAGGAGACCATGTTCGATGGGATACGCAAGCTTTTGCCCGGCCACAGCATGCTCTTTGATATGGATAAGGGCCAAGTGGAACGCGTATGGCAATACTGGGATGTTGGGGGATCCGGGGAAATCAAAGACGACAAAGACGAGGCCCGGGCCAAAGGCAAGGTCGAATCGCTGCTTAAGGATGCTGTTTCAGTGCGCCAGGTTTCAGACGTCCCCATAGGGAGCATCAATTCAGGCGGCCTTGATTCAAGCGTTATTTCCGCGATGATGGCAACGATACAGGACAGCCCAATAAGGACATATACGGTCAAGCTCCCTGAGAAAGGACATGATGAGACGCCTTTTGCAAAGCTGCTGGCAGACAGGTACAAGACAATCCACAGGGAGATAGTCGTTGATGTCTCGAATTTCCTCGACCTGATGAAGGAGTATGCAGCCAAGAAGGACGAGCCAGTGGGCGTCCCCAATGAGATCGCGCTGTACCTGCTGTTCAAGGAGATAAAGAAAAGCGCCACAGTTATACTGTCCGGGGAGGGGGCTGACGAGATATTTGCAGGGTACAACCGCATATTCAGGTCGCCATATGATTATGAGCGGCTGAAGAGGCTGGAAAAGGGAGAGCTCAAGGACTACAAGGGAAAATACAGCTCGCTCTACAGGAAGTACGGCGGCAGGTTCTTCAAGGACGAGGTCGAGCATTTCATGTTCCTTTACAACTATTTCCCTGACAAGGAGAAGAACTTCATACTAAAGGATGAGGCCCATGCCAATTTTGAGCATTTCTTCAGGGAATACTTCAGCAGGGTGAAGGGCCCGTACAGCAAGAAGATATCCTACGCCTTCCTGAAAGTCAACCTGTCCGCGCTGCTGGCAAAGCTCGACAACTCGTCAATGGCCAGTGCGGTCGAGGCCCGCTGCCCTTTCCTGGATTATCGTTTGGTGAACCTGGTCTTCAACCTGCCTTTCAGCCTGAAGAACCCGCTCAAGCCTGGCATTGGGCCAGATGGCCCGGAAATAGGGCATAAGAACTGTGATGAGATAGCCGACGAATATGACATACCCAAGTACATCCTCAAGAAGGTTGGTGAGGAATACCTGCCCAATGAAATAGTGGCTAGGAAAAAGATGGGCTTCCCAATGCCTCTGGAAAAGTGGTTCAGGGAGGACTTATACCCAGAGGCCAAGAAGCTGCTGCTGAGCAAGGATTCGAAGATAGGCATGGTGGCCAACAAGGACAATATCCTAAGCTGGATGGAAGACAACGTCAATAACACCGGCAACACCAACAACGCAAACAATGCAAACAACACAAACACCAGCCAGGGCTTTGGCCTGAAGCTGTGGATGCTGCTGAGCCTTGAGCTGTGGCTCAGGGAATGGTTCTGAGTGGTTCTGGGGGGGGGGGGGGGGGGGAAAGGTTTAATTTCCCCCCTCGGGGTTTATGGGGGGAAAAAGACGCTTAATTCCAACCACGACCTTCCA
>Ga0180433_10001977_pt1 | contig 33126 bp, 44 predicted proteins | sample SS_ome_8_FD_132980 | JGI IMG/M metagenome (GOLD analysis project Ga0180433, IMG submission 132980) | Hypersaline lake sediment archaeal communities from the Salton Sea, California, USA - SS_1_D_1 metaG | ecosystem: Environmental > Aquatic > Non-marine Saline and Alkaline > Hypersaline >...
ATTAATTTGGGGTCTCTATGGTTACAAAGCTGAAGATAAATATGAGACAACAATAAATAGCAATATGTTACGCTTCATATGTTTCATAGTAAAATTACCCCCGTTGACTATGAGAAAAAGGTTTATTTCCATATTGCAACGGGTATATTATAATTACGGTCTGAAGGGTCATAAAATTAAGTTTCCGCGGTCTTGGATTTTACCGCTTTGTGTTAAAACAATTGATGGGTTTCCTTTTAGGATTCCTGCACAACCGAAAAAGATATTAGAATTAACTTATGGAGATAATTGGAAAAAGCCACAAAAAATAATTCCTGGAACTGACCGATATCCTGATGGCAGTAGTAGATATTTAACCGTTAGGGTTATAGAAAAAAGACCTGACCTAGTGGAGGTTGAAAAATATGCTTAAAATAAAAGAAAGCACAAAGAATCATAAAGACCAATTATGGAGATGGTTAAATTATAAAGATGCTTTAGGAAGGGTTGGTTTTGATTTACTTAAAAATGATATTAAATTTGTTCATGGAGAAGAAGAGGCAGACATAGGAATATCTTGGCATGGGTTTGTAGTAGATGGTGTTTCCAAAGAAAGATGTATTCTTATGAAAAATGAACCACCAATTTACAATACCTTTTTTGGTAGAAGATTAAATGATGATAGATTTACAAAAGAATTTTTAACGGTAATGTCAAGTAATAAAACAGCACCTTATAACTATTATTATAATATTCCAAGATATGAATTTGATTTAGTTAAAGAATATTTTGATGAGAAAAAATATGAATTTCTTTGTATGATTCTTAGAAATAAAAAATGGTCATATTTAATAAATAGTTTAGATATCAATAATAGAAAATACAACAAATATAGTTTACTTAAATTTAGAAAAAAGGCAGATAAGTATTTTTGTGATTACTTTGGTAATAAATATCATTCATTTGGTGGACCGTGGGATAAAAGATGTTTTAAGGGAGAGCTTCCTGGTGGTAAGAAATGGGGAGTGTTTGCAAGATATCAATTTACATTTTGTCCTGAGAATTCAAGGTTCTGGGGTTACCTTTGTGAAAAACCAATACAACCAATGTGTTGTGGAAGTATCCCAATTTATTATGGTGCACCTGATGTTGAAAAATATTTGCCAAAGGGAACATTTGTTGATTGTAGGGATTTTAAGAATTTTAAACAATTGTCAGATTATATTAAGAATATGGAAATGAGTGAGTATAATGAATATGTAAAAAAGATGAAGAAGTTTGTTACATCTGAACAGGCCGATGCTTTTTCATCTTATATATTTGCAAAACAATTTAAAAAGATATTGGAGGAAGTAAATTGAAAACAGCGTTAATAACCGGAGTTACCGGACAAGATGGAAGCTATTTATCTGAATTATTGATATCAAAAGGATATGATGTTCATGGAATAGTAAGAAGGGGAAGCACAATCAATACAAGAAGGATTGACCATTTAGTTGTTCCCAATGAAAAAGTTAGATTACATTATGGAGATTTAAGTGATACAAATTCTCTTTATAATCTTTTATTAAAAATTAAACCAGACGAAATTTATAATATTGGAAGTATGTCACATGTCAGAGTTTCCTTTGATATACCTGAGTATACGGGAGACATCACTGGACTTGGCGTCTGTAGAATTTTAGAGGCTGTGAAAAACCTCCGGTCTAATAAAGTCCTGTCCCAAAACGTTAAGTTTTATCAGGCGTCAAGTTCAGAAATGTATGGTATATCACCTGCACCACAAAATGAAAAAACACCATTCTTGCCTGTAAGCCCTTATGGGTGTGCCAAGTTATATGGTTATCACATGACAAGAGCATATAGGTTTGGGTATGGAATGTTTGCTTGTAACGGCATTTTATTTAATCACGAATCACCAAGAAGAGGAGAAACATTTGTTACAAAGAAAATTGTGCGAGCCGCTGTCAGAATTAAAGCAGGTACCCAAGACAAATTGTATTTAGGAAACCTTGATGCTAAAAGGGATTGGGGATTTGCAGGAGATTATATGGAAGGTATTTATAAGATAATGCATCATTCAGAACCAGATGATTTTATATTGGCAACTGAACATTATTATTCTATACAAGAGTTTTTAGAAAAGGTTTTCAAAAAATTAAATTTAGATATCAGTGAACATGTTGAAACAGCTAGTAAATATAAAAGACCAAATGAGGTTCCTGAATTAAAAGGTGATGCAAGTAAAGCTCATGATATTTTGGGTTGGAAACCAAAAGTTAATTTTGATGAATTAATAAGTATGATGATTGAGTCTGCTTGGGAAGAAGAAAAGAATGGGTCGATTACGACTGCATAAGGTGAAAAAATGTTAAAAATGAAAAAAATACATAAAGATGAAAGAGGCGAGATTTATCTTATAGAAGGTAAAGAGTTACAACATCATGAGGAAGTTACAATATTTACATGTAAACAAGGCTTTGCAAGAGGAGGATGTATACATCATAAAAATGATGAGCATTGCACAGTTTTGGAAGGAGAAGTTCATTACTATATTGGTAATATGGCTTTTCCTTATGTTAAAATGAAGAAGGGAGACACAGTTAAAATTTCAAGAGGAACACCTCACTACTTCTTGGCATATACAGATTGTATTGTTATGGAATGGGGAGCAACAAAAAAAGAAAAAGAAGAAAAACATATGTCTACAAGAAAAATAGTGGATGAGATAAATGAAAGACAAACAAAAAATTAAATTACATCTTGGGTGTGGCAAAGTAAAAATTCCAGGGTTTATACATATAGATTTTGCAGACTATGACCATATAGATTTTAAACAATCAATAGGAAATCTTAAACAATTTAGTGATAATTCTGTTGACTTAATTTACTGTTGTCATGCCTTTGAATATTTTGCTCGAGATATTGCAGATTTTGTTTTGCAAGAATGGAGGAGAGTTTTAAAGCCTGGTGGAATATTAAGACTTGCTGTTCCTGATTTTGAGGCAATTTGTAAGGTTTATCAAAAATATGGGGATTTAGATGGTAGGGGAATTCTTGGACCGCTATATGGTAAAATAGCAGTTAAGAGAAAAACACCTATATTTTCATCAGAAATAGCAACACATCAATTTATGTATCATAAAACAGTTTATGATTTCAAGTCTTTGAAGAAAAAATTAGAAGATATAAATTTTAAAGATATCAAAATGTGGGATTGGAGAAAAACTGAACATAAAGATATTGATGACTTTAGTCAAGCTTATATTCCTCATATGGATAAAGAAAATGGAATACTAATATCACTTAATGTGGAGGCAGTGAAATGAAATTAACTTTAAAACAATGTCTTTTGATTCTTGTTTTTACTGCTGTCGCAACATTTGCTACTACTGTTATCTATGTTATTTTTATAGGAACCCTTTTCTTATCTAATAATATTTATGTTGTATTTATTGGTGCATTAATATTTGCAATCTTCTTGGTTGTTGACACTATAAGGTTTAAGTATTTAGAAAGATATTTGGGATGGTTTGCAAAAAAATTGAAAATACAAGAAAAATTTAAGGAGTACGGAAAAAATGAAAGTTGATTCTATATTAAAAATAGTTGTTATCTTTATGATAGTTGTTGTTGCTATTTTTGCTTTCTTTACTATTCCCATTGGTATTTTTCCACCTGAAGTATATGAAGAATTTAATAAACCAACTATTATAGCATCACCACCTGAAATTTTAATAGCTATTTCTATTATAGGTATAGTATCATTTGGATATTTAAATTATATTAGCAATAAAGATAATCAAAAGGAGAATGAAAATGAAGATTGAACAAATTGAACCTTACTATGGTGAGGCTGAAAAGAAAGCACTTATGGAATATATGGATTCTGGTGCCTGGTTAATGGAACATAAGAAGACAAGAGAATTAGAACAAATGATTTGTGATAAAACGGGTTCTAAACATTGTCATATGATGCCAAATGGTACTTTAACTTTAATGGCGGGTCTTAAAGCATTAGGTGTTGAGCCTGGTGATGAAGTTATAATTCCTGATTATACAATAATAGCATCAGCAACTTGTGCATCATTTATAGGGGCAAAACCTGTATTTGTTGACATAGAAGATGAAACTTTTGCAATTGATGTTAATCATTTAAAACAAAGAATCACAAGAAAAACTGCGGCTATTGTATTGGTTAGTATGAATGCAAGACCTGCAAGAGATTGGGTTGAAATATTACAATTAGCTAAAGATAATCATATACCTGTTATTGAAGATTCAGCACAATGTTTGGGTTCTTATTATAATGTTGAACATTCAAAGATTCATATGGGAACGCTAGGGGATGTAGGAAGCTTTTCCTTTAGTGCGTCAAAGATTATGACAATGGGTTGCGGAGGAGCTGTAATAACCGATGATGATGACATTTCCTATGAAATTAAGTTGATGAAAAACTTTGGTAGGGATAAAGGTGGAAGGGATGTAAATAAGTATCCTGGCATTGACCTCAAGTATAATGATGTTCAGGCGGTTATCGGTATAGAACAAATGAAAACTTTGGATTGGCGAGTTAAAAGGAAAAAGGAGATGTATAAATTGTATAAGGAAGAATTAGAAGGGGTTACTGATTTTGTTAAAACTGATTTAGAATATACATGTCCGTGGATGGTTGACATTATGTGTAGAAGCAGGGCTCAACGATTAAGGTTGTCAATGAACTTAAAAGAAAAAGGAATAGGAACAAGAAACTTTTATCCAGCAATACATACACAAGATGCATATACAGTTAAAGATACAAGATTTTATGTAGCACCAGATGTTGCAAGTAGAGGGCTATGGTTGCCTTCATCTTTAAGTTTAAGTGATGAAGATATAAAATATGTTTGTGATGAAGTAAAGAAGATATTAAAATGAGCAAAGAAGAGTTTGATTTGATATATCCATATATGCCCAAGTCGGGTAAGCTATTAGAGATAGGTAGTTATCCCTTTGAGCGAACACAAGACTTAATGGACTTAGGATATCAAGTTACAGGATATGATTTAAATTATAATAGAACAGAATATCATACAAGAAAAGTAGATGTAGAGAAAGATATATTTCCAGGAATGAATAATGAATATGATATTGTTTTAATGATGCAAGTTTTGGAACATCTTGGGAGAAATCCACTTCATGCATTAAAAGAAATTAAAAGGGTTTTAAAACCTGAGGGTGTTCTTGTTTTGAGCACACCAAATTTTTTCAATCTTAGAAATTTTTCTACCCTTATTTTTAAAGGATATCAACATGAGTTTGCAAGTATCATTAAACACGATGACTATACTGGACATATAAGAACATATACAAGAAAAGAATTAAAGATGTTATTGGAACATTGTGGGTTTAGAGTAAAATATATGAAATTTCTTTTTTACAAAAAAGACTTATGGACTGTAGGTGGTCTTATTACTAAATTAATACCAAGATGTAGAGACCATTTATTAGTTATTTGTGAGGTAGAAAAATGAAACTATGGAGTAAATTATCAACAAAAAGAAAAAGAATGGCATTGGGTCTTGTTATGATGGCAATGTTTTTTGCTTTATCTAATACTATTTATTTCTTTATGCGAGCAACAGCAGATTTTACTAACTTAACATTTAAGGTAATTGCATTTTTCTTTATGTTAGGATATTTTTGGTATCTTTGGGTGCCATCTGTATTATGTATAATTTTAGTTTATTATATCTTAATGAGAGTAATAAAGTATCAAGAGGTGGACAATGAGTAAAATGTATATTTGGATTGGAAGCGATTACAAAGAAATTGAATTTCGCGATGAAGTTAGATTTGATGGTAAAAGAGTTTTCGTAGATGGTAAATTAGTTAGTGATGTTGATGATTATACAATTAAAAGAATAGTACATGAGGATTGGTAAAAGTGAGAGTAGCAATTAACGGCTTTGGTCGTATAGGAAAAGCAATAGCAAGAATCAATTTACAAAAGAAATATTTTGATTTAGTAGCAATTAATGATATCAATTATGATAATAATAATCTTGCCTATCAACTAAAATATGATTCTACATATGGGAAACTAGACCATACAATAATAGGCAAAGATAATCATATTGAGGTTGATGGTGACAAGATAAAGGTCTTTCATAAAGATGATATCAATGCAGTTCCATGGATACTTGCAAAGCCTGATATTATTATAGATGCGTCAGGTATTCATCAAAATGTGTTAAATGCAAGAAAATTGTATCATAAAAAGATTAAGCATGTGATTGTAACTCATTCACCAAATGAAAAATTAATTGATAAATCAATTGTTATGGGAGTCAATGAGAAATGTCTTTCAGAAGATGATTTTTTGATTTCAAGTAGTATTTGTGATGCAAATGCAGTTGCACCAACATTAAGTGTATTAGATAAATGGTTTGGGGTTTGTCATGGGTTTGTAACCACCCTACATCCATATCTTAATTATCAGAACCTCCTAGATGGGAATGCAGTATCATTTGGGTATCCTGGCACTACATATGGAAGATATGAATTAGGCAGAAGTAGTCTAAATTGTTTAATTCCAAAGCCAACATCATGCATTGAGGCAACTGAAAAGGTCTTGCCAGAAATCAAAGGGAGATTTTCGAGTATGTCTTTTAGGGTGCCAACTACTATTGTATCCTGTGCCGATTTGTCAGTTAAGTTAGAAAATGGTGCAACAAAAGATTTAATAATAGAAGCATTTGAAAAGTATATAAAGAAACAGAATCATAAAATATTCCATTTGAATGATAAACCATTAATATCATCTGACTTTACTAAAAATGACCATTCAGCCATTGTAGATAAAAGATGGATTCAGGTCAATGATGATTATGTTAAGATGGTTGTTTGGTATGATAATGAATGGGGTTACTCACATAGAGTTGTAGATTTAGTAGAATATTTGGAGGATTTGAAATGAACAAAATAATATTATTAGGCGGTGTAGCAGGAACAGGCAAAACTACTCTTGCAAGAAAGTTATGTGAAGAATATAAAATAAATCATCGGCTTGGTACAGGATTTATAAGAGAAATTGTTAAATGTGAAAAAAGATATGTTGCATTAGATTGCCATACTTATATGATGTCATGTAGACAACCATACAACCATTTAGCACATCAAGCTGACATACTAAAAGAATCAATTAATGCATGTATTAACCGAGCAGAGCAAGAAGGTACAAGCCTTGTCATAGAAGGTAATCATTGTCTTCCATGGATAATTGATAATCCAAATGTTACACACTCATTTATTTTGCATATAGAAAATGATGATTTACATAGAAATATGGTTAGAGGAAAGACACATGCTAAAAGAAAAGTTACAAAAGAAGAATTTCAAAGGATAAGAGAAATGCAAGAATCAATAACATATCTTGCCAATGAACATAATATTCCCCTTATAGAGGTTAGCGCAGGGGAGTTCAAAACTTTTGAACAAATAAAGAAGTTGATTAAATGAAAGATTTAAAATGGTCACAACAATTTGTTATTCATTGTCCTGACCATAATTGTAAGGGAATGTTATTAACATCTCCGTATGTCCATCCATATAAGTGTAGTAAATGTGGTAAATATTGGATAGAAATATGTAAATGGGAGGAGGTATCAAAAAATGAAATCAAATAAAATTGATGTAATAATTGTAGCGGCTGGTAAAGGAACAAGAATGCAACCTTATACATTTGAAAAACCAAAACCTTTAGTTCCAATACAAGGTAAATCACTAATACAACATCAAATTGATGCTTTTAAAAATCTTAAGAATGTTGATAAATTTATAATTGTTACAGGTTATATGCGAAATAGTCTTTATGATGAAGTAACTTTTAAAAATCTTGGGCTTCATTGGGAAAAGAAATTAAAGTTTGTATATGCATCAAATTGGAAAGACTCTGAATGTGGGGCTTCAATGATGGAAGGCATCAAAAATAGTAAGAATGATGTAATTTGTATTATTGGAGATACACTTATTACCCAAGAAAATGCAAAACTATTGGTTGAAAATAAAAACAATTGCTTATTAGTTAGAAATCCTAAACCTGCGAAAATAGGACAAAAGGTTAGAATAAGTAATAAATTTATAGATGACATAACATTGGGTGGTTATAACTCTTATGAAGCTGAAGCTGTTGGGCCGTTTAAACTTAAATTTGATGATGTGATTAAATTAACTGACCATTATAATTATCATTTAGATGAAGATGAAAAGTTAAATGTGCACTGTTATTCTCTATTGGGTTTATATGTGCAAGAATATAAAATGATTCCGTTATTTATCAATGATGATGAATGGATGGAAATTGATAATCAACAGGATTGGGAACTTGCAAATAGATATTGGAAAGGATAACTATTAAAGAAATCATAAATTATATATTGAATTAAAATATTTAAAATAAAGGAAGAGGGATAGAAATGAGTTTGTTTGGAAAAATTATGGCTTTTATTGCTTTTATTTGGACGGCATTATTAGTTCTTAATTTGCTGGGGTCTCCTGATATATATGAGTTTATGCGAGGTAGTATAATGATTTATATTTTAGGATATGTTGGTATTGGTATTTTTACAGTTGTAATGAAAAAGTTAGTAGAAGCAATGTGATATTATGGATTATGCAGTATTAGCAGAGAAGTATCGTCCGAAAAAATTGGATGATGTAATTGGTCAAGAACACTTGATGCCGTTCTTTAAAGGGTTTGCAAAATCAGGAAATGTTCCACATATGTTATTTGCAGGAGAACCAGGTACAGGTAAGACAACAGTTGCAAAAGCATTGGCTAGGGATATGTTTGGTGAGCATTGGAAAGAATGTTTTTATGAAATGAATGCAAGTGATGAAAGGAAATTATCAACTATAAGGGGAAAGGTTAAAGATATTGCAAGAGTTGCACCATTACAAAATTCTTATAAGATTATATTTATGGATGAGGCAGATAATTTAACTTGGGATGCCCAGCCTGCATTGAGGAGAATTATTGAAGATTATTCACATATTTGTAGATTTATTTTAAGTTGTAATTATCCAAACAAAATTATAGCGCCAATAAAAGATAGATTGGTAGAATTTAGATTTAAAACTTTAAAATCAAATCATATGACTGTTATGCTTAAGAAAGTAGTAGAAGAGGAACAAATTGATATTACCAATTCTGCACTACATTTACTTGCCACGTTAACTAATGGGTCTATGAGGAAAGCATTAGGGTTACTTTCGGCTTTTAGAATGGCTAACATTGATAAAATAGATGATAAGAAAGTTTATGATATTATGTATTGGGTGCAAGATGATGATATCAAGAAGTGGGTCGTCTTGATGATGAGGGGAGAAGTTAATATTGTTGATAAGCAATTGAATGAACTTTTGAATCAAAAAAATTATACACATGCTGAGATATTTGATAGTTTAGTAAGGATAGTCAAAGAATCAAAAAGGCTACCTAATGTGGTGAAGTTGCAGATATTGCAGAAGATTAGTGATGTTGAGTTTAGGTTGTCTGGTGGGGCGAGTGAGAATATTCAATTAAAAGGGTTGATGGCTTTTATGATGTTAACTTTTAAGAAGTATATGAAGGAGAAGTAAAATGGTTAAATGTAGTTGTGGTAAAAACTTAGGCAGATATCCTGCTATTAAATTAATAGATTATAATAGTAATGAATATGTATTTTGCTTAGAGTGTTATAACAGTTTAACTAATGAACAAAAGAAATCAACAACTTTTATTGGAGATAAGGGAATTTTTATAAAAGGTGACATATTGGGAACTATTTGTTTGGGATTAGCTCCTTGTGGACTATTTTATTTATTATTAGGTACACCTTTTAATATTCCTGGAATGTTAGGAGGACTAATGGGCGCAAGTTTTGGTTATAAAGGTACTAAAAAAAGAGAAGTTTCTAAATATGAAAATTATATTAATCAAAGTAATTTTGATATGCAATATATTGATAATTATTCAATTGATATTTTTGGTTCACATTTTTGGTTGCTTAAAAAGGAACAGAAAGAAGAAATTACAAGAGGACTAAAAAATGAAAACTATTAAATTTAGCAATAGTGATTTAAAGTAGGAAAATAATGGGTAAAAAGGTGTTTAAATGTTAAGAACTAGAGATTGTTGTATGGAAGTCCAAATAAAATATATAAAGAAAAATTATCCCAACTTACTTGATTTACCTATACAACCCGTTGTTATAGAGAAGAATGGAGAGCCGTATAATCAATTACAAGAGTTACTTTTAAAAGAAAAAGGTTATTATCTTTATAATTTATTTACTATGGGACTAATTAATGGTGAATGGAAAAAATTTTATTTTTATGGAGGAATTAACAGTGATAGTAAAAGAATATCAGAACATGTAACTGCTGTTGTTTATGTTCTTAAAAAATATCCTATAGTAGGAATAGCATTTCAAAGAATCAAAAATGAAACTATAGAAGAATTAAATAAGATAGAGACGATAATGGCTAACATTCCTCATACAGTTAATATACAAAAGAAAAGTAATATTTCGTTAAAATCAAAAATAAATATTAAAAAATTACATGCTTTTATTAATGAACTTATACAACTAAATCCTAGAAAACTAGAGGGTATAGTTAATAAAATAAATGGACATTTACTAATTCTTGAATCAGGAGACAATCCAACATATCAAATTAGACAAACAAAATATGTAAATGAATATATTGTCTCAAAAAATGGTAAAGACTTATTTAGGGTTAATCCTAGACCTGGTGGATTTGGTATAAGGGATTTAACAGATAAAGAAAAAATTCCTTTTACTGTTATTGAAGAAGCTGAAATAAGAAAGAAAAGAGAAAAAGCAACTTTAAATGAGTTTCATAAAGGATTTTCATATTCAAAAACACATTCTAATTATATGGAATATAATGATGCTTTGAAATTAATTACCAAAATATTAAATGATAATTAGTGGGGTGTTAAGTAATGCAAAAATTTATAAAAAATATAAATAAAATATATAGTCTGGATAAAAAGGGATTTAAGGTAGAAACTTTTCCTGATAGAAAAGGTATTGATTATTATTGGTTTTGCTATAAAGGTAAAAAAATGATTAGAATTACACCAAGACATGGTGCTCTTTTTGGAATATCAGATGGAAGCAATAAAAAGGTTAATCATTATTTGGTTTTAGAGAATAGAGAAAAGTTTCGTAGTAAAGTTAAAAGGGGAGGAAGAAAACATTATACAAAAAATTGTATACCAACTATAACATATGGAACCTTTAGTTATATAACAATAGATGGAGCATATGAATTAGTTGAAACAATTTTAAATGATTTGGGATTACTTGAAAAAGGTAAAGGTAAAATATTATATGTTTTATCAAAAGAAGAAAAAGAAAATAGGGCAAAAAAGTTTTTAAATACATTCTTTACAAAAGAAGAATATGAAAAATATAAAGAAGAAATAACAAATCCAATATTTTTAAAAAATTTAGGAATTAAAAGGAAATATGATGAATGGTCAAGTGATTTAGGTATTAATCCTAAAGCAATGGTAGCAATATATGCATATGTTAGAAAATATAAACCTGAAGTATTATTAGAAACAGGAGTCCATTATGGATTATCATCATCTATTATACTATATGCTTTAAAACAAAATCAAAAAGGTCACCTTATAAGTATAGGTTATTGGAATAACAAAGACCATGGTAGTTATGTATCTAAATCTTTAAAGGATAGATGGACATTTATAAAGAAAAAAACAGAAGATGCTTTTAAAACAGAAAATATTTTACAAAATATCAAATTAGATTTTTTTATGCATGACTCTGACCATTCTTATAAAAATATGTACAAAGAATTTGAATGGGCAATACAACATTTAAAGGAAAATCATATTATTTTTTCACATGACATAGGAGCTAACAATTCCTTTTTTGACTTTGCTGAGAATTATAATTTAGAATGGTTTTTAGTAAGAACAGCACCACCTGCTATGTATGGTATGGGTGTTATGAGGTTAAAAAATGATAACTTGTAGCTGGTGTAAAAAACGGGTTCCTAAAAATGAGGCAGGTTTAATGAAAACACAAAAAAGTATTATTTGGATTTGTAAAGAGTGTTATGATAAGAAAAAATATAGAAATATAGGTGCTAATAAAAATAGTTTTGATTTTAAGTGATAAAAATGCAAGGCAAAATAGAACAAATAGAAGAAAAAGAATATCAAGGTAATCCTTATCTTAGGATTCAAATAGATGGTGCTTGGTATTCTGCTTGGGGTGACTTAGTTTCAACAATACTTAAAATTGGTATAGGAACTGAAGTGACCTTTGAAACAATACAGAAAGGAAAATACGAAAACATTATCAACATAAAAAAACTAACAAGACCATCAGTTAAAGAACATAAAATTGATTCTTATGTTGCAGGATATAATGATGCAGTAAAAGATATCATAAAGAAATTGGAGGGAATGAAGAAATGAAATATGGATGTTATAGATGTCTAAAAATAGTAGAAGAAAAAGATATAATTAAATCATCACTTAGTGGTTATTTACTTTGTGAAGAATGTTATAATACACAAAATAAAATGTTTAAAGCTATAATAAAAAGAATCAAAAATGATGATTACCATTCAATAAGAAGTGAGTGTTTAAGGATTGAGAATGAACGTTGGATAAGAAAATTAAGGGAGGAATCAAAATGAGCAATCCAAACTTTGTTGAAGTAGATAATGTAGAAGATGCAAATAGAATTGACCTAACTAAATATAGATGGTCAGAAAGAATGTCAGCAAAAACTGGCAAATATGTATTTGTTTTGAGGACTTACAAAGTAAGTGACAAATAAATAAAAAGGAGGGAATGAAAAGATGAAGGAAGATGAAAGAATCAAAAAGGAATATAGATGTGGAGAAATAGTAATTATAAATCCATACGCGAAAAAAAGAAGTGATAGAGATGAAAATTAGATATAAAGTAAAGTCGGTAACAAGAATAGGAGACCAAATAAAGATTATGATGCAAGTGGATAATGCTGTAGAAGAAAAAGAAACCTTTAATCCTTTTGATGATATGCAGAAGGGAGAAGGATTGGATTTAGGTGGCATTATGCAAAAAGCTCAAAACATGGCAGTTAAATTCTCTAATCAAGACTCCATAACCGTTCCCCATGAGGAATGGGAAAAGAACAAATTTAATGTAGATGATATTATTGTTCTTGATATAAGTAAGGAGAAGTAATAACATGGCACATAAGATTTCTAGGGAGGAAGCCATCGAAAAATACGAAAATGAAAAAAGAATTCAAAAGTTAATAAAAGAGGGAAAACCCTACAAATCAAATAGAGCAGAGAGAAAAAGAAAATTTAGAGAATTAAAAAAGATGACATTTATGGATAAATTGAAGGCGAGAGGAGGATTAAAAACAGAAAAGAAGGACAAGAAAGATGGGAAGAAGAAGCCTGAAGCCAAAGCTGGTGGAAAGAAATAAGGGAAAGATTTGCAAACATAAAGGTTGTAATAGATTTGCAAGATGCAAAGGTTATTGTCTTAAACATTACAATTTACTAAAGAAAAATGGAGAACTAAAATGAATATTGATATTGGTTATGTTATTCTAAATATAATACTTGCATTATGTATTGCTGTTCCGATGGGGTGGTTTCATGAGTATCTGCATATGAGGAAAGCAAAGCAGTTGGGATTGACAGTTACAAGACCTAAAGCAATAAAGAATCAAATACTTGTTGATACTAAAGACCCAGTGTTTACAAAACAAATTGGTGATGCTCCGTATAAAATAATTATACCATTATCTATTATATTATTAATAATAGGGGTCTATTTTTTGCAACTTGGATTGATAATGGGGTCAGCAGGAACTATTTTAATTCATATGATATCATATCCTTTGGAGGGACGAGATGAAGAAGTGGATGAAGATAAGTCAGAGTCAAATTAATTTGTATAGACAATGTCCTTATGCTTACAAATTAAGATACATCAAAAAGAAAGAGCCTATTATGTTTGACCCTTCTATTGTAGAGGTTGGCTCAAGAGTGCATGATGCAATTGATAAATATTATAGAACTTCTTATAGTACTGAAGTTGATGAAGAGGGTATCTTAGCAAAAAGTTATGAGATATTAACAAATGATTGGGACCACACGTTACCAGCTGATTTCTTAAAGAAAGCTTATGTGTGCCTTCAGCACTTTGCAGAGTTTGAGGTTAATAATTTGAATAAGGGTCTCTTGATGAAGCCCCTTACAGAACTTCGAATTAAGGCTGATGGGTTGTATGGGATAATAGATTACTATCATCCAGAAACTAACAAAGTTATAGACTTTAAGACCAATACTAAGGCAGGAGTCGGATATGCAAATAAAATGCAGGCTTATATGTATAAACTTTTAATAAAACATAAATTTAATATTGATATAAATTATTTCACCTTACAATTTTTATTTCCAGGAGAGATAAGAGTAGTGAAATTTGATAACAAGATGGACAAAATCAAAAAGGACTTAATAATGAATGTGGAGAAGATAAAGGAATCTTGGAGGAGAGATTTATTTCCTAAAGACCCAAGAACTAAAAGCACATGCAATGGATGTTCATATCGATTTTATTGTGGAGGTGGTGAGTATGAACGAAAAGTTTGAAAAAGATTTAGCACAAGAATTGGAGAAGATAAGAAAGGCAAGAAAAGATTGGGAAAAAATAATTGATGAATATAAAGATATAAGTAAGAAAGTAAAGGTTATTAATTACGGAATGGAAAAAGTAGCAAGTGTTATTACACAACAACAAGATATTATAGAAAATCATAATGAGGGTATCTTAGAATTAGATGATAGGCTTAGAGCTGTTGAAACAAATAATGATAAACAAAAAAAGAAAGATGATGTGATGTATCATTAGGGGTTACTTGAAATGAAAGTTGCAATATATGCTAGGGTAAGTACAATTGACCAACATCCAGAAAACCAAATTAATGAATTAAATGAATTTGTAGCCAACCGTAATGATTGGGAGTTAGTAGATGAATACATAGATAAAACATCTGGAGCTAAAGATAGTAGACCTGAATTAGACCGTTTAATGAAAGACGCTAGATTAAAGAAATTTAATCATGTTATATTTTGGAAGGTAGATAGGTTAGGTAGAAATGCAATACATACCCAGACTGTTGCTAATGAATGGAAAAAACTAGGGATATCTTTTACAATTACAACATTGGGGGTTGATACATCAACACCAACCGGTAAATTTATTTTTGGAATTATGGCTCAGTTTGCTGAAATGGAAAGGGCTCTTACAATTGAAAGAACTAAACTAGCTATGAAAAGAATTAAAAAAGATATTGATGATAAAGGATTTCATGTAACTAAAGATGGTAAGAAAATTAAAAAATTGGGAAGACCAAAGGGAAGTAAAGATAGAAAGCAAAGAAGGAAGTCAGGATATCATAAGAGATGGTCAGAGCAGGGTAAATAAGTACCCCCCTTCTTTTGAGATAGAATCTCCCCTTAAAAGTTTCCGTGTAAACAATGGTTCCTTTCTTTGGAGGAAAAAGAATGAAAATATGTAAAGAATATGAAATTGATATAGAAAAGGCTTTTGAAGATAAAAACAAAAATAAATATCAAGAATTAGAAGAAAAACAAAATAATATCATAATACAAACAAAAGTTTATTTTGTTGAAGAAGGAAAGACAACACTAAAAGGTGATTATCCTAAGTTAAATGAGAAGGGTTGTAAATTTCCAAATAGATTGTCTTGTAACTATGGTCCTGGATTTGAAAGATGTAAATTTATGGAATATAAAGGTTCTGGTTGGACCTGCACAGCATAAAGGTAGAATATGACATGGGAAGAAATATGGTACCAACTTTATGGAGAACCAGGAAATTATTACAATTCCTTTTCTTGGGAGGCAATAGTAAGATACGAAAGTACGCATTTCCTGTTCTCATCGCTGGCGGCTTGGCTGGGGTTCTTATTGATGTGGACCATATTATCGCGGTACACTACAAAGTTATGCGACCGTTACATATTCCGTATCTCATTTTTGTTTGGGTTATGTTTATCGGTTACAGTACATATGTTTATAGACATCTTCACAAAACTAGCGTGAGGAAAGAAAATGGTAGATTGGAAAACAATAAGTTGTAAAACATGCAAATTCAAAAAGAAATGTAAAAGTGTAGCAAAAGGAAGTAGAAAATGTCAAGAAAGATTAGGTCTAATGGAAAAGAGACCAGAAGAAAAAGAATATCATCCCCATATATTTTTGTGGGCGTTGTATAATAAATATGGAGGAAAACCAAATGACTGAAGAAGAAAAAAAGAAAGAAAAGATAAAATTACCACATTGGATAGCAGGTCCAGTGATTGTATTTATTGCATCTTTAATTTTTATGATTGCAATATTTTTACTTATATCAGGAGCACCAAGAGTAGATTATGAATCAATTGATTCTAATGTTGTAATATTAACAGGAGATTCAGGTCAAACAGTTAGTGATTCTATAACTATGCTAATAAAGCCGAATAATAACTTAATTGATGTAATTAATGTAAGTGGATTTTTTTATGAAAATGTTTTTAATGAAACAATAGGTCTTTATGAAGTTGAAGAATTATCAGATGAACAGTATAGTAAATTATTTTTACAAGTTAGATTAAATGGTTCAGAAGAAGTTTATGATATTGGTATTTTTAAAGATAAATCATTAATAGTAAGTTCATTTAAAGTTCCATTTTTACCAACAAAAAATAATACAGAAATCAAATTTACTTTTACATATGATTTTCCAAGTGTAGGTTGTAGTTGTAATTCAAAGTCTTGTACCTACATATTTAAACCAAAACTAAGGTTCGGGTTTATAGAATGAAAGTTCCATTAAGTGTTGAAGCAATCGCAGAGAAAAAACAGGAATACTTATCTTTATGGGTTAATAGAGATAACAAAATGATTCCATCTCCAATTAAACCTTATTTTTATTCTTTGGAAAAATTAAATATACCCTGTGCCAAGATATCAACAAAAGAGGCATATGCTATATCTGACTATAAGAAAAAAACATTTTACAAATATGAATTTGATACAAGAGATGAATTGAAGAAATATAGAAGTGATAAAACATTTGAAGATAATATACCTTTTGTTTTAAGAAATAGAATTGATATTCCTGATATCTATACAAAATATCCAAATAGTAAAAAATTAGTTTTTAATTACTTTGATATAGAACAGGATTGTCCACCAAATAAATTATTTCCTACATATGAAGATAAGATAACATCTATTAGTTTTGCAGGTAATGACCGAAAAGTTAAAACTATTTATTTAAAAGTATCTACACAATCAGATAAGAAGTTATTACAAGTTTATAAGAAGGTCTATCCTTTTCCCGATATTGAAATACTATATAACAAATCATATGATTTTCCTACATTATTTGAAAGATGTAGAAGGAATGGTATAGAACCTAATTGGTTTGCAAAAGATTTTAGTGAACCATATGTTGGTGGTAAAAGTGGTGTAAGAATTAATGGAACTGTAATATATGATATTTTAGAATCAACAAGGAAAGACCAATCATTAACAGGTAATGTTCCAAATAAAGGCTTAAAGACCGTTTCAGATTATTTTGGTTTTAAAAGTGAGGCAAAGGTATTAGTAGGAGAAGAAATAACAAATGCTATTGGTTCAAAAGAATTAGTAGAATATAACAAAGAAGATGTTAAAAGATTATTTTATTTATTTGATATTTATTGGGAAGGTATTGAATATACTGCAGAAGACTTACAAATCCCTTTAAACTTAGCCGTAGACTTAAACATTACTGACTTAGGTATATTAGTATTAGGAGATTTGTATAGGGAACATAACATTATATGTGATGGTGATAATTTTAGTAGATATCCTGATATATTTCAAAGAAAGAAAAAAGCAGGAGAATCAAATTATCAAGGTGCGTTAGTATTTATTAAACAGAAAGGATTATTTACTCCTGTATTAAAAGCTGACTATAGTAGTATGTATCCAACAATTGTTGCAGAATTTAACCTAAGTCCTGATACATGTAAGTTAATTAAATATGATAAATATAAAAGGGGTAGTTTTAAAATAGAAGAAGATAAAGATACTTTTACATATCATATACCAGATATTTCACTAAAAAGAAATGTAGTTGTTCAAACACGTAAAGATAGAAATGGGTTTTTAAGTAAGGCAGTACATAGATTTTTAGAGGAGAGAGACCAATACAAAAAAGAATGGAAAAAGACAGGAAGTAAAATTGCACGAGCTCAATCAGATATTGCAAAGGTTAAAGCAAATGGTGGGGTATATGGAAATATGGGAAACCCACATCATCCATTCGGATTTGTACCAATAGCAGTAGCTACAACAGGAATAGGTAGAGAATGTGCAAGATTATTAATTGATGTATTAGAAACATTATATCCTGGCTCTGTTATAGAAGTTGATACAGATGGTGTTTACTTTAGTGCAGAAAATTATAATGAAGAAAGAATAATACATTATTTTAATGAAGAATTAAAAAAGAAGTTTAAAAAGAACTTAAACCTTAGTATAGATATTGATTTTTACGATAGAGGATTCTTTCACAAAGCCAAAAACTATATATTAAAGAAGGGTGATAATATTATATTACATGGAGCTGCTATGAAGGCTTCAAGTAAAGACCCATTAAGTAAAAAGTTAATTACTGAATTGGCACGTGCTAAATTAGAAAATAAATCAACAGATGATATTGTATTAAAATTTAAGAATAATTTAAAAGACTTTCCTTTAAGTGATTTTGCAATGCAAGTAACAATGGGAAGAAGATTACATGAATATAAAAGTATTAATTGTATGTCCGTAAGAATGGCAATGAAAGCAAAACAACACTATAATATAAAACCACAAATAGGTAATAGTTATCACTACGTAAAATGTTCTTATGGATATGAATTATACCAATTGGCAAAGAAGGAACATATTGATTATAAATATTATAGAGAAAAGTTGGATAAAATAATCAAAATGTTAGAATCTGAGTATGAAATGTTCAACAAGATTGGTGATTATCTTGATGATGGTCAAAATGAATGGAAAGTTGAAATGAAAGGAACTAAGATTGAAGAACATCAACCAAGTAGATTGGATGAGTTCTTATAAAGGAGGAAAGAAAAAATGTATGAAGAAGATGAATTCAAAGGAAATAAAATAATAATATTGAAGCGAAGTGAAGACGACCAATATGCTTTTAGATTTGGTCTTGGTAAAGCAAAACTTATTTTAGAACATATCGATGATATAAAAAGATTTGTAGAAGAAAGTGAATAATGCCAAAAGATATTGATGAGGAGCTAAAACAAAGGATAGAGTTAGAAGATAGAGAATTAAAAAGAAAAGAACTAAAACGTAATTTTGTCCATAAGTTAGCCGATGAAATATATATTGCAAAAAGAATCATAGACTATGATGTTGCTCTAACCTGTGCTAGTACTTTGATTAATAGTTGCTTACCGTATGTAAGGTTAACTACAGCTATCGGTCCTTTACCTTTAAATGAAATGAACATCATAATAGGAGCTAGTGGAACAGGAAAAACATTACCTTTTAGAATAGTAAAAGGAATATTAAGAGAACTTGATATTGATTTTCCTGGTAGATATACAGTAGAAGGGGTAGAAAGATGGTTTGCTAGAAGAGAAGAAGTTTTAAATCCTAGAACTAATGTTCCTGAAGAAACAGGTCCTTATGTAAATCCACCATACTGTTCTATTGTTACAGATGAGATATCACAATCGTTTAAGGAAGCTAAAAAGGACTATATGGCTGGTTCTATTGAATTGTTATCACAAATGTATGATGGTGAATTAAAAGGAACTGCATTGTCAGGTGGAGCACGTAGACCACAGGCTCCTATCTATGTAAACTTATTGGGAGCAACTGTACCAGAGTTTTTACCAGACCTGCCTAAATATGTATTTGAACAGGGAATGGCTGGTAGAATCTATTGGTTATTTATTGAACCAAAGGATACATTACCAAGATTTGATATAATGGATTATAAAGGGTATGAAAATTCATCACAAGGTCTTAAAGCTAAAGCAGGTACTTTACAAAGACTATTTGATATTAATGTGCATCTTAATCCTAATAGAAAGGAAATACCAATAAGAATATCAAGTAGTGGTAGTAAAGTATGGAAAAAATATCATGATAAAAAATATAATGAATGGAGAATAGATTACAAAAATAAACCATATGATTATGATTGGCAATATAAAAGAAGATTACACGAATTAGTTTTAAAGAAAGCAGGTACTTTTGCAATAGGTAGAAGTATAGATTTAGTAAGGAAAACAGGTTCTTTTAAAGATGTTCGTGTAAATGCTGACGATATGGAAATGGCTGTTAAGTGGGTAGAAAAAAGTGAAAGGAATTTAAGAAGAATTATTTGGATTAATAAAACAGGTATAGTATATAAGATGGGAACTAGACAGGCTTTAGGTGAAATATATTGTTGTGGTAATTTACAAGTTCAATTACTTAATGCACCAAGTAGAATGTTAAGTACTTTACAATTATGGGAAGCTAGTAGAATATCAGATAGAACAACATTTAATAAATACTTATATGAAGCTATACAAAAGAAATTGATAAGAAGAGTTGATAAAAAAACGGAACTTAAAACAGAAGAGGAAAGGGTTAGACTTGGAGCAGAAAAAGGTAAAAAAACATATGTTTGGACAGTTAATGATGATTTTGAGAAGTAGAGCGACCTCCAAAACCCATCAGTTTTTAGCCAAACTAGGGAAAATATGGTACACCATATTTTATCTTTTTCCTTGTAACATATCTAACACCCACAAAATTTAGCCAAAATATGGAAACTAGGGAAAATATGGGTATATAATATATTTGTACAATATAATAGGTAATACATATGTACATAGGTAACGAAGAACAATTAAATAAATTAATAGTATGGTTAAATACATACTTATATCATAGACCAAAAGAATTCTACATACTTCACGGTGACCATGGAAATGGTAAAACTCTTATGGTAGAACATTTAGCAAAAAAGTTTAAGGTAGACTTATGTAAAGTAACTTGTGAAGATGTAAAAGGTAAAGATAACCTAAACTCTTGTATCAAACAAATAAACCTCTGCAATCTTAATGGTTTTGGTAATAAGAAAATAATCCTACTTGATGATATAGAAGAATTTAATAATAATACTATATCTAAAATATTAGATATTAGTATATATCCTGTAATCTGCACAACCCTCAAATATCCTACTGATACATATTCAATGAAATACAAACGTTTAGAAATTAAAAGACCAAGAACATCACAAATATTAAGAATATTAAAAATACATCAAAAGGAAACAGGTATTGGTAAAAACCTTAAAGAAGAACAATTAGAATATATAGCTAAAGAATCACCATCTGTACGGTCAGCTATAAATTCATTGTATACAGGGATTGTAACTAAACATATAAAACCCCATAATAATATACCAAAAATTAAAAAGCAATTAGTACAGAGGGAATTAACCCAAAATATAGATAGAACCCTATTGCGTGTTTTAACTAAAAATATGCACTGTTATAACGAAAATACCTACAAAGTATTTAACAGGTTCTGTATTTATGACTTTGACCTTATGGTAAGATTCAAAGAATCAATAGATAGCTTTAAGGTTAACAATATGATTGAACCCATAGAACATATCAAATGGTTATATTACAAACAGAAAGAAATAGTAAAGAAGGAAAAACAAATCAAAAAGGAAGAAAAGAAACAAGAACCTAAAAAGCAGATTCCAACACATAATCCAATTGATGACTTCTTCTAAAGTTAATATTACTATTAATTAAATAATAATAATTATAAAGGATTAAATTAATTATAATTAAAGGTGGGAAGGTATGGCAAAAAGGTTAACAGAAAGCTTTAAACTCCAAATGAAAGGATATCGGAGAAAAGTCAAAAAAGAATTCTGGGATAAAGCTGTACCAACCTTCAAAAATTTTGAAATAGATTTTGATTATAGAAATCATATAGATGATTTACAATTACATATCACTGATATAGTTGATGTGAAGGCACCCATCAGAAAAACAAAAATAAATACATTATCACAATATGGTGCTACATATCTAATTAATAGTATTATATGCCCTGTATGTGGAAATATCATAACAATCAACAGACATTGGAATTGTTATTTTTGTGAAAATGATGAGCATGGAAGAAAAATATTTGAAATCACAAAGGTGGGGGTACTTGTTAAACCTACAAGAAAAGATAAAGAAAGTCCTTCTAACGAAGAGGAAAGTATTCCTTTATAAGATATATGCAAAGGCTATTATTGTTTCAGCCATAATGTATTTATTAGTAACTAACAAAATCTATACTATATTAGATGTAATATGTACAATAGTTATAGGAATAGTCCTAGTTTATTTTACATTATTCGGTTATAGAAAACTATTGTAATGGTTATAGTTGTTTTAGTGTATAATTTCTTTTCTGCCTCTATACTATATCTAACTATATGTTAGTAACATAGTCTAATTATTTATGGTAAGGAAAGAATATATTAATTATATGGGACGGGGGGGTCCTCCCTTTTTGTTAATACCCAAAAATACAGGCAGACACGTAACCTTCCAAAATATAGGTGTTTTGAGAAAAATTTGTATATGGAATATATACGTGTACTTTAGGTAATTATTTATTTCTCTTCGTAATATCCAACTTATCCTTACATAAAAATTCATACCAATTTTTGGCATCTGACTGTTCCTTTAAATATCTTAACCTACGAAATTCTTTTTCAGGTAAATCAAAGTTTATATTTTTTTTCTTCTCACCATTTTCATATTTCAAGTTACCCAACCCCATTAGTCTAATAGTCTAAGTATATATAAATATTTGGATTCTAATAACAGTATTAATTACTTAATTTTTAAGGGTTAAAACCTAAACTTTAGGTATCACCAAAATATATATATATGATTTTTGATAAATATATACATAAAATTACAGTTAATTAGATGCAATTACAGTTAATTGCAAAGGTGGTATATTATGAAAAAATTTCGCTCCCGCGTAAAATGTGATGGTTGTGGTCTAGAGTACGTCTCTATTAAACATAAGAGAAAGTGTCCCGTACGTTGTAAAGAATGTCAAAGTTCAAAGTTAAGGGTTCTTAACTCATGGGAGGTTTCCTAATGGCAGTACCAAACCCAGCACTTTTGAAAATGTTACCAAAACCAATTCGTGACATGATTGCCAAGTCAAGTCCACCACCAAAGAAACAAGCAGTTGTAGGTCCACCAGCGCCACCAAAGAAATCATCATCAGCCGCAAAAGCAGCAGTTTCAGCTGCAAAAGCAGGAGCAAAAGCAGGGTCTAGTGGAGGAAGAAGAAGTGGTGGTGGAGGAGGTGGTGGAGGCAGTTCTGCCCCAGCACCATCTAGTTCAAAACAGAAAGCAGAAGAGGCTCAAAAGTTAATAAAAGAAAAATTATCAAAAACACCATCAGGTCAAAACCTTTTACGTATTTTGGAAAAGAAAAAAACATCAGCACCTACAACAAAAACGGTTGGACCAGTAGCTCCTACAAAACCTACCCCAACACAACAACAAAAAATGCAAGAAATTTTTGCGAAATCACCATTATCAAAAACACCAGTAGGACAGAAAATGCTTCAGCAAATGCAAAAAACACAACCTACTACTCCTGTCAAAACAAAACCAAAACCTGGTAAACCAGAGTCAACTAAGCCAATGGTTGGACCTGTAGCACCAACTGCTGTAGAAAAACTTTTAAGCCAAAAAGGTGGAAAGTCAGCGGAACTAGCGAAGACCTTATACCAAACAAGAATCAAAAAAATGCAAAAAACAGTAACACCAAGTAAACCTATCGGTGGAACAACAGAAACTACAGTAACATCAAAAGAACCAGATATCCCAGCGGTTAGTTCACAACCAGGAATTACAACAGCTAATACAGCTTTTTTATCATTTTTAGGTAGTACACAATTGGGACAAAACTTAATGAAAAATATGACGCCTGATGAAAGAAAAATGTTTCAATCAGGTAACATAGCAGGTGCATTGGCATCAGTGAAGCAAAGAACAGACGAAGCTAAAGTAATGGGACCTAGATTACCAACGAAAGAGGAGACATATAATATACTTAAAGAACAAACAAAAGATTATGATGTGGATACATCATCAACAACTTTTCAGTCTACTGTTGATTCTTATATGCCATCTGATGAAAAAATAAAAGCTGATGTTAAAAAGGTTTTATATGATGCAGGATATACATCCCAAAATTTCGGATTATATAATAAACAAGGAATTGAAATAGATGGTCAAAAAATTGGAGCACATCCTGGTGGGTCTTGGACTTATAGTGATTTTGTAAATGAAGTTGCAAAATATCAAAAGAACCAAATAAGAGACAATATATCAAACCAAGTGGCAACACAACAAAAAATGATTGAATATGGTGATGCTAATCTTGTTAAAGATTATTTTGGTATAGATGTAGAAACAAAAAGAGAACAGAGTGCTGAAACTAAAAATTATTTAAGTAATCTCAAAAATCAATTAGGATATGATTTTACAAAAGACTTTAATAGAATATCAAAAGAAGCAACATCAAATGAAGACTTTACACAAAAATGGAATACTTTTTTCCAACAGAAATTACTAGACCCATCTTTAGATGATACAAAAGTAAAAAATTATGTAAAAAGTAATGCAACAATTAAAGACCCCGAAACAGGTAAAAAAATCACAGGATGGCAATTAGAATCAAAATATGGATTTCAATTTGTTAGAAATAAAGATGGAACAGTTACCACAAAGCCAATGACAGAAGGAGAATATATTAATTACCTTAAAAGAGATATGGAGGCAAGAACAGATGGAGATTGGCGAAAAGGTGGTTTATTAATAACAACGGCGATAATCAAAGGGAACTTAGGATTAAATGCTGTTATTGATACATTATTTACAGCACCAGATGCTAATGCTATGGTAAAAGGATATTATAAATGGGGAAAAGATAAAGGTTATAGTATAGAGGAATTAGGTAAAAATAAAGATTTAATGAAAGAATATGAAACGAAAGTTCATACAACAACACACACAGAACCTTATATAAGTCCTACTACAATTTATGCTCCAGAAGAGTCAACAGCAGAAAAACCTCCTGGTATGTCAGATGAAGTGTGGGAAAGCATACAATCAGGAGCACCTGCGGCAGGACAATATATGGGTTATCAACATGGAACAGTTGACCCAACATATATACAACAAAAACAAATTACTGAATCAGGTGGTACTTTAACTCAAAAACCTTCTAAAGCAAAAGTAGAAAAAGAAGCAAATAGATTAGAAACATATCTTGTAGCAGGAACAGATGTAGCATATCAAAATGTATTAAAAGATGAAGCCAATTTAGCCGCCTCTTTAAGAAAAGGTTTAGGAGATTATGTATGGAATGTTGTTACATCAGATACATTAGTTAATTTTGTGTATGTCCCGTTAGCCACTGCGGGATTAGCAAAAGGTGCAAAGTATGTTGGAAAATTAGCTATAGCAGCACCAGAAACAATTACAGGATTTGGAGGGCAAGTAGTTAAACCATTAACAGCAAAAATAGTAAAAGGTGGAGCAAAACTTACAATGGGTGGTATGAAATATGTAGCCGCTCCTGCTATGATTGGAATGGGAGCATATGATATATCACAAAAGATACCTGAGCGTAAAGTTATGGTTAAAGGTCCACAAGGATTATATCATATGGAAACGGTTGGTGGAGCATCTGCTTTAGCAAAAGGATTAATACCGTATGCAACAGGAATAGGAGGAGCTTATTGGGGTGCAAAATATAGAGCATTTAGTCCTCAAGAAATAGCAAGAGTTAAAACTTTTGGACAAAATTTAAAAGGTTCATACGGTCGTTTAAAATTTAGAGCAATGCAAAAGTTCCCAACTTTAAAAGCAGGTTTAACAAAAATAAAACCTTATACTCCAAGATTTATGCATCCTGATGTTTCTTATGCAACATATGGACAAAAAATAAAACCTGTTTCAAGAGGAACATTTGGTTGGCGTAAGGGAGGATATTTTGATACAGGTAAAGTTGAATATATATCAGCAAAGGGAAAAGTTCCTAGAACATTGGGAAGCAAAGTAACAATAGAAGAAGTGCCAACATCATCAGGAAGATTAAAAGTTACTGAAATGACAAAAAGACAATTTGGATTAGAACAAGGTTTTATAAAACCAATAATGCCTCCACCAGGAACAAGAGTTAAAATTTGGAGACCTTCCCAAGAACCAAAATGGCTTACAGGAAAAGAGCCTGCACCACCAGTAGAAATAATGGAATGGAAACCAAGTGGACCAAAAGGAAGACTTCCTGGATTAAAACGACCTGTATTAGTTGAACCTGGTAAATTTGGTAGACTTAAAGTAGATTTACAAACTAAATTCCCAAAACAATACAAAGCAATACAATCAACAGCAAGAGGATTCAAAGGAAAGGTCTCAATTATTGAACCTGAAGTACCACCTTATTTAAAAAATATTCCAAAAGAAGTTAGACCTTATGCTACATATCAAGCACAATATGGTAAATATTTACCATCTAGGCAACCATTCGTAGGTGGTGGTGAACCTACAATGCTTCCAGAACAAAAAATGAGAGCACAATTTGAAAGACCATGGGAAAAAATTAGATTTATGGGAGATAAACCAGCAAAGATATCAATGGCAGGAGTAAGAGATATGCCTGCTCATAAACCAATGGGAATGTATGGTTTGCCTGAAAGAGGAATGGGATATCCTTTATCACAAAGAGGTCAATTTATAACAGAAGGAGCTAAAGTTAGATTAAAAACACCTAGACAAATAAAAGCACAACAAATTATAAATGACAGTAGATTTTGGGCAACTGAACCTAGAGGTATTGGTTCTGAAATTAGAATGAGTCAAGACTTAACACCTGCAAGAAGAGGTTTAATACAAGATATTATTTCAGCTAATAGGTATGAAAATTTATATGGTGTTCCTGGAACATCAAAGGGATGGCAAACAAGAATTATACAATACCAAAGACAGGGAATGCCTATATCAGAATGGTATAAATATCAATATGCTAAAAGTCAACTTCAACCTGGTCAAAAAACATTAGTTGATAAATTTGGTAAACCTACAGCTTATAAACCACCAAAAGTTAAAGTCAAGGCAGATTATTGGCTTGAACCAGGAAGAAGACAAATATTAGAACCTAAAACTTTTATTGAAGAAAAACCTTCAAAACTTACAATGCGAGATATATTACCAGAACAAATAAAATCAGGTGAAGCAATTATAGCAGCTACAAAAGCTCCTACAATAACAGGAACTAAAGGAAAAATTACACCAACAAAAGGAAAATTCTGGATATCACCTAAAGGTCCTTCTCGTGCAGGATTAACAACATTATTAGAAGAACCAACAAAAGTTACAAAACCTGTACAACCAAAAACAAAAACACCTGATACAAAAACCTTTAATGTTAATGTGTTAAAAGAAACTTTTTATTCAGGTGAGCAGTGGACAGAGAAAGTTAAGATAAAAGCTTTGAATAAACAACAAGCAGTTAAGTTTGCAAAACAACAATTTCCTAATGCAGAAAAAATATTAAAAGTTACACAACTTACAAAGCCAATTACTAAACCAACTACAAAACTTGATTATGATAAATCAATGAAATTGTTACCACCACCATATTCATTATTTAGACCACCAAAACCAAAATTCAAACAGAAATTTGAATATAAACCACCTGAAAAAATACAGGAAAAGATAGTTGAACCAAGACATATAAAAATTGAAAAACAAATACAAAAAACTAAACTTAATGTTAAAAAGTTAGATAAACAAATTAAAATAAGAACAAATAAAGTTAAACAATTAAAAGAACAGGTTCCAGCTGAAGAATATAAATATATGCGTGATGAATTAAAGTATGAAGTTAAACAAATTAAGACACAAAAACAAAAATTAGATGAACAAGTAAAGAAATTGCAAAAAGAATATGATTGGGTAAAACCTTTAACAGCAGAAGAAAGAAAAATAGAAACAGAAAAAACTGAGAAGATATTAAAAAGAAGAAAAGCAAAATATCAAAAAGAACAAAAGTTTATCAAAGAACAAATCAAGAAAATACAAGATATGTCTCCTGAACAACTTAAAAGAAAAATGGCAAAAGACCCAGATTTTGCTGAATTTGTAAAATGGTATGTACCAACATTAAGAGAATGGCAATCACCTATAAGAAAAGTAAAAATTAGGGCTGTCACTAAAAAAGGTAAAAGAAGATTAATTAAATCAGAAGATATGTGGTGGAGAGCTAAAGAAGAAGCCCGTATTAAAAGAATAGAAGAAGAAAGACCAATTAAGGAATATATTAAAAAATTAGAAGAAGAAAGAGCATTAACTAAATGGCAACAAAAGAACGAAAAAATGTTAAAAGCCAAAGCAGAAGAATATTTAACAAAATTAGATAATATAAACCAAGCAAATCTTAGACAGGGTAAAATATCAAAAAGACAATATGATGCAAGAAAAAGAGTAATTCATAAACAATGGGATATAGTTAAAGGTAAAGCTGAGTTAGAACAAATTTCAAAATTAATGGAAAAAAGTGCAAAGTTAAAACCAAAGGGTAAACCTTTAAGACCTGGAGCAGATTTTGTAACAGGTTCAAAGGTATGGAGAACCGCTGAAGAGTTACGTGGTCTCAGAGGAATAGAAAGATGGGAATCAATGCAAAAGGCTTTTAAAGAAGCAAGAAAAGAAAGTAAAGTAATAAAAGTTAAAACACCAGAAGAAATAATAAAACAATATGAAAAAATGCAGAGATTAAAAAGAATCAAAGAAGAAGTAGAAGATTATAGAAGAAAAATGAAAATAACAGAAGCAGAAAAGAAAAGATTAGACCAACTTAAAAAAGATGTTGAAAAAGGAATAAAACAAGAACAAGGTATAATCATAGATATGCTAAAGGCAAATAAAAAGATGATTATTGATGCAGTTACTGAATATGCAGAACCATTAGATGTTGAAAAACTTAAAGCAGATAAATTGGATGAAGAATCACTAATTGGACTAATAGAAGGTTTAAAATACTATCATTTACCAAGAGGATATATGCATAAAACAGTAAGAGCAAGAAAAGCAGGTAAATATCTTCCAGCAGATAGAGGAGCAAGACCTGGTGGTTATGTTAAACCAAAAGTAAGAAAAACATTAAAAGATATAGCGGAAGAACCAAAAGAAGTTGAAATAAAACTTACACAAGAAAAGTTAAAAGATAGAATAGGATATGCCAGTTCAGGTGACACAAAACAAGCACTAGTTACACAAACAAAACAAACAAAAGTCAAAGCAGATACCCTTACAAAAGAAATTAATATATTAGATAAGAATTTAAAGAAACATATTGATAAAATAAATAAGTTTAGACAAAGATTATATAAAGAATCACAGACAAAACTTTTACCAGCATGGCAACAACAAAAGCTACAAAAATGGATTGAAAGATTAAGACAACAAACTATTCGTATGGATAGAGAACTTATTATCAAAAAGGATTTATTATTAGAAATAGATAAAATAAGAAAACAAACAACAGCCGCAGGAAATAAAATACCAAAACTTAAAAAGACAGTTGCATCAGAACAACTACTAAAACAGATACAAAGACAAGGTATTAAAAGTGAAGTAAAATTAAATAATGTAGTTATTAGTGTACAAAAATTAAAACAGTTACAAAAACAAGGTCAAAAAGTTGTTTCAATATTAGCAAAAGCCCAAAAACAAGCACAGGCACAAAAAGTTGCATTATCAACTGTTTTAGTACAACTTCAGATACCTGGCTTTAAATTTGATATTGCCTTAGACCAATTTCAAGTTCCTAAGTTACAATTAGTACAAGAAGCAGTGCCAGAAGAACCAATAACAGAACCAACTCCGCCATCTAGACTTCCAGCGAGAAGACGTGTTAGTAGAGAAAGAAAAACAATGCCTACACCATTTAAAATACCGCTACCTGAAGAAAAAGAAAGAGAAAAGAAACATATTTCATATGAAGAATGGTTAGCAAAGAAATACAAAAGAAGAAAATTCTTATTACCAACATTTACGGGAGCATTAGAAGAATCTCAAATGCGACATCAAGTTAAAAGACCAAAAGAACAAATGTTTCATAAGTTACCTAGTGAACCTTCAACGGTAAGAACACCTTATCATATAAAAACAAGAATGTTAAAACCAAAAATGTATGATTATAAACAAAAGAGTGATAAAAAATATAGACCCAAAATGTTAAAATTATAGGAGATGATAAGATAGACATAGTACCATTTTTTAGATTTATAGCCGCCATAATAATCTTTGGTTTATTCTTTTACTTCTTTGCAATAATGATTTCAGGTATCATGGATTTTATATCATTTGAAGGTTCTTATGCTTCAGCTATGTTAACTTTATGGGCAGCACTCCCAGCAGTAGTATTACTATTTACAGGCATTCGTCTAGTAATGGTTCAACAAAAGAAGGTGAGTTAAAATGGAAGAATATCCAGAAGAAATAGGAGTTACCCCTGAAATCAAAAGGAAACTCAGAAAGGCAGGACAAAAACTTGTAGACGCAGGTTCTGATGACCCTGGAGTCGAAGCTTTACAAAATGTTCTTTATGGCAGAACACCTACATCATATGAAAAACAACAAACAGTAAGAGAACAACTATCACCAATCAAACCCAAATTAGAAAGACCACCTGAAATGCCACCAGACCAAAACCCTGAATATACTTACCGTTCTCACTATTATCGCAAACCAGGTTACATCTATTTACCATCAATTAAAAAACCTGTAAAACATCGACCTAAGCGAATAACACCAGTAAATCCTTTTAAACGCGCAAAACAACAATTTAGAAACGCTGGTATCATGGGAAGACCTCCACCAGAAAACTATTGTCCACATTGCAGAATCAAAACTTATGCCCACGACTGTCCAATATGTGGAAGGAGATTAGAATGAAAATAGTAAAAAATTTTATAGTTAATAACAAAAATGTTCCTGAAAAAATAGCAAAACGGGAATATGATAATGGTATAATAAATTTTTATAATGTAGAAGCTAAAGTTAATACTAAAAAGTGGATATGTTATATTGATATATACTTTGTAAATGGTTTAGGAGTAATGATATAGATGAACTATATGAGAGCAACAATCTTCTTAGGCGTCCTATCTTTCGTCAACCTAGTCCTAGCAATCATCTTCAACAGAGTTCGTGCAGCTTTGTGGGATGCTCTTCGAACAGCATCAAACCAAACAGGAGTATATTCACAAGTCAACCCACATCTTGCAAACTTTGAATTAGTCTTCTGGCTCATATTCATCTTTAGTGCAGTTGGTGCAATAGCTTGGTTTATATTAGGTTCACATGAGGAAGAGTATGAACAGTACCGTGGTTAAAATAATAATAGTAATTTCATTATTGGTCTTTTCGACCTTTGCAATAAGTTCAACTATAGAAACATTTGATGTGCAAGAAGATGAGTCAATGACTCTTACCTTTAAATTAGATGACTTTGACCAAACCTTCTTCTACTTACTACCATCCAATGCTCATTATAATAATATAGATATAATAAGTCATAATTATATTAAAGAGCAAGAAGAGACCCCATCAGTGACTTTCTATACAACTAATGAAGATAATCCTGATATCATAATAAAAGATTGTCCAAAAACACAATCATACTATTCTGACCTTCTCAAAAAGGGAAATTTTGACCTTATCCGCCTGTATATTCCATCAACTTATTATTCTTCCGATTACAAGTATACTACAACATCTATTACCCTACAAATAAATTACCAAACAGAACCTAAATCCCTTGTAACCCAAAAAGACCTGCAAAAAGTAGGGACTATTATTGATAATTCTGAAGTTCTAAAGGGATATGCAACACAACAATCAAATTTTAATCCTCAAAACCCAGATTATGATTATCTTATCATCACAAATGAATCATTTTATGATTTAATCAATGAAAATTATAAAGATTGGAAAATAAACAATGACAATAAAATCAATTCCATTCTAATAGTTAATGTTTCAACAATTCTCAATCAAACAAATTGTTCAATCAATGGGACTTGGGGAGATGCAACAAACACATCAAATGGCAACCCATGGATTGAAGATGGCAAAGAAGTAACATCAGATTATGAAATGTTTAATGATAGTCAAGCAAAAATAAGAAATTATATTCGTTATTGCTACACAACTCATAACACTCGCTATGTTCTTTTATTTGGTAACTCCCAAGTCATTCCTCCAAGAATGGTCTGCAGTTATGCCGCTGGAACTTGTCCAGGATGTACAGGATTTTATAATGATACATCACACGCATCAGATATGTATTATTCCAACCTTCACTATAACATGAACAACAATACAAATTCATATTGGATGGAAAATGCAGTATGCGGTTCTCCGGTAGATGAAATAGATTGGGGATATGATGTGCATCTCGGTCGTGTTCTTATTAACCAAAAATGGGAAACACTTTGGTGGATAAATAAAACAAAAAATTATATAACAAACAACCAATCAAATTATACTCAATGGAATGTTGTTCCTTGTAGAGATAATGGTGGAGCAATTTCAAACCAAACATGGACAGGATGGCAAGGTTCACAACCTGGTCCAGGAATTGGAGATGAATTTCCAGACAATATATCTTTTATTAATAATCAAAACATAACTGCAACTCAATGGTCAAATTTAGATGATTATGCAAATGGTAATGCAGGTGGAATTCCTGGCTTTGTTCTAATATATCATGCAGGACATGGAGGAACTTTGTGGGACCCATATTCAGATGTTAATTTAGATAATATGGACTTTCCTAATTTTGTTATAACAGAAGGATGTAGTTCAGCTGACTTTGGTGAAGATACATCAAGCCGTATGGAAGATTGGATGTCAGATA
>Ga0180433_10001978_pt1 | contig 33122 bp, 18 predicted proteins | sample SS_ome_8_FD_132980 | JGI IMG/M metagenome (GOLD analysis project Ga0180433, IMG submission 132980) | Hypersaline lake sediment archaeal communities from the Salton Sea, California, USA - SS_1_D_1 metaG | ecosystem: Environmental > Aquatic > Non-marine Saline and Alkaline > Hypersaline >...
AGGGGATCGGGACGGCACTTTTCACGTATGCCGGTGACAATAACGGCGATTGGCCGATTGCCCCCCACGAGAGGGCGACGACGGAGATTGAAAATGGGGAAGTGACCTACACCAATGCAATCGGCAAGGGCCGGGGGGTTGGTGCGGATCCGACAGATCCAGACGCAGGCATGGTGGGAGAGAGCGATTCGGACTCCACGGTAGTTTCAACGACCAGGAATTTGTGGACGTTGATTCGGCAAAGCGGCATGTCCACCAAAGCGATGATTTGTCCTTCGGCGGGCACGGATCAGCCCAATACCGAGGCCAATCCGACGTTTTATTATGATTTCGGGGACGGCGATTCGGAGGACCTGAGCTCGTTTCCTGGCGGCAGTTCTTCAGCTGACGGTTGGAGGCAGATCAGTTACGGGTACCAGGTCCCCTACGGCATGCGCGGTAAACCTGGAACAGACTGTCATTCAGAAATGGTTTTGTCGGCAGATAAGGGGCCTTACGGAACGATCATCGAAGGTGACGAGGGAGGTGAAATAGCTGACCTGCGGTCAAACTCATTGGACAACGTGACTAGCGAGAGTTCGCCTGATGATTGGCGACCGCTCAACTCGCCGAACCACGGGGGTGTCGGCGACGGCGAGGGACAGACTTGTCTCTATGCGGACAGCCATGCGGAGTTTGCCACAACGCCGCTAGCGGGTGTTTCGAAGGACAACATCTATACGTCATGGCAGCAGATACCGCCGCTGTCGGATTTCTTTAGCGATCGTGTTCAAGGGTTAATTCCTGAAAATGGAACGCTGACGCCGCATGCCAATACGGATTCGCTTATCTATCCGTAACGCGGAAGGATACGCTGAGCGTAACGGCGATATTGTAGTCGTGTGCCGGTGGGCGGTGTTATACCGCCCATCGGCTTTTTTAGTGCCTCAAAGGTCTTTCTGAGGTGGCGTTATCGCGTTTTCTGTTTTCGACGCGATGGGCTGTTCGCCCGATAAATGCTGACGCTGTATCCCGTTACGTTGCCGACTTCCTCAGAACAGCCAATCCACCGGGTCCAATCAGCCGACAAGGAGATAGGGGGTGCGATCCGATACCGGTCCGTCCGCCGTCGGCTTGGATCTAAAGACTTGATAAATGCTCGGCCAAAATGTAAATATTAGAAATATAGAGGGTTGCAAGCGTATCCGTTTGCTCCACTTGGTCTCGACGTTTGCCGTCAAGACCGACACGAAGTGGCTGTACCAGCTTATGGGTAGGTTGCCTCGTGATCGATTTGAACCCGCCATCGCTTGCATGTATGGCGGAGGGGAAATGATGCAGCATTTCGCGGGCCTGGGCGTCCAGACCTGGAACCTCGCTGCGCCAGGGGGGATGAGCCCGTTGGCTGTTTGGCGAGCATACCGACTGATTCGATCGTTCGATCCACAGATCGTGCACACGCATCTTCTCCGCGCGGATCTTTACGGGGGCTTGGCTGCCCGGCTTGCGGGTGTGCCGGTTGTGCTGTCGACGGCCTATGCGTTGGGTGCGTATTCGCGCGATAAGATTCGTCGTCTGGACGGCGTTTTGGACCGAATGTGTCGGGCGGTTGCGACGGATGGATTAGCGGTCAGTGATGCGGTTCGTTCTGACCTGATCGAACGGTTGCGTTGGCCTGCCGAGCGCGTGAGTACCATTCATACGGGAATCACGTTTCGCGGAGCCGAGGAGGCGGCTTGCGAGGTGCGTCCGAGCGAGTGCGAGTCGGAGCGTGTACGCATTCGGGACGCGTGGCATGTGCCCAATGGTTCGCCGCTGGTATTGACGGTCGCGAGACTGAGCTATGAGAAGGGCCTGGATGTTCTGATTGACGCGGCAGCGCACGTACGTGACCACGTTCCGGACGCCCGCTATGTCGTCGTCGGTGATGGCCCCCTTCGCGATACGTTACAGCGTCGGATCACGGCTGCAGGTTTGGAGAACGTGGTTCGATTGGTGGGCTTTCGCAAGGACATCTCCACGATCTTGTCAGCGGCTGACCTCTTTGTTTTACCGTCTCTGAGCGAGGGAATGCCGAATGCTGTTTTGGAGGCCTATGCCGCTGGTTTACCGGTGGTGACCACGTCCGCCGGTGGGTTGTCGGAAGCGGTGGCGCATGAGGTGAGCGGCCTGCTTGTTTCGCCCGGTAATGCGGAGGCGTTGGCGACAGCGATCACGCGTGTGCTTCAAGATGAAACGCTTCGTTGCCGTTTGGCGCACGATGGGCAAGCATGGGCGAGGAAGCGATTTTCGATCGAGCGTATTGTCGATCAGTATGCGGAATTCTATGAGCGGTTGTACGCAGAGCGTGCAGGTGTTTCGCAGGCGAGGTTGTCGCAGGAAACGTGCGACCTCGATGCACATCCGGCCGAACGCGCTGAATCCGATAATGCTACAGCTGCGTGTGAAGATACTGACAGTGCTTGTGCGTTACCGAAAGCGGTGGACATCTGCGGATTACCGGTCCGTCCTGTCAGTCGGGGGCAGTTTATTGGCACTCTTGTCGAAAGAGCCAAGCAGGGTATTCGGACGCGTGTGCATTACCTCAACGCCCACACGTTCAATTTGGCATGTGATCAGCGTGGTTTTCGCCAGATTTTGACGACGAGTGATCTTCTTTATGCCGATGGAATGAGTGTCGTGTGGGCGGGGCGGTGGCTGGGGCGTCGCATACCGGAGCGTTTGAGCGCGGCTGATTACTTCACGACGTTTTGTCAGCAGTGCGCGGCCAAGGGCGTTTCGGTGTTTCTGCTCGGTGGAGCGGAAGGTGTATCGCAAGCGACGGCTTGGTGGTTGACGAGACAGATACCGACGCTCCGCGTGGCCGGTACACACTGGGGGTATTTCAGCGAAGACCAAACGCAGAGCGTCATCGAGCTCATCAATGAGAGCGGTGCGGATGTGTTAGTTGTCGGTATGGGGAGCCCATGCCAGGAAAAATGGGTCGCGCGCTATGCCGACGCGTTGAGGGTGCCGGTTCGATGGACGGTTGGTGCTTTATTCGACTATTTCGCGGACCGCGAACCGCGTGCACCGCAATGGATGTGTCGATGCGGTGGAGAATGGATTTATCGGTTATTGAGTCGGCCACGCGAGCGATGGCGCCGCTATCTAGTGGGGAATCCTCGTTTTTTGTGGCTGGTGTTTCAGGAGTGGCTGGCTGGGGTCAACGGCCAGCAGGTGGCTTAGAAGCGTTTGTGTTGCCGCCGGAGGGGAGTCCGTTATGGCTCAGGTAAACAGGGGACTGGTCGAGTGGGCGATGTCGCAGCCGGTGGCCGAGGTGGCCCACCTCGGCGAAGCGACGTTTGACACGGGGTGCTGGCGGGAACGCTGCTACGTCGGCGTTAAGCGGCTGATTGATCTCGGATTCGGCTTGCTTCTTTTTCTGACAACTCTGCCCGTCATGCTGTTGGCGGCGATCGCCATCAAGTTTACGAGCCCGGGACCGGTCTTGTTTCGGCAGCATCGCGCCGGGCTCAACGGGCGGCCGTTCACCATGTACAAGTTCCGATCCATGTACGAGGGGGCGGAAAGCGATCGGAATGAACTGGCGTGCAGAAACGAATTGACAGAGGGACCTTGCTTCAAGCTGCGCGAGGACCCACGCCTCACGCCGATCGGCTGGTTCTTACGCCAAAGCAGCATCGACGAATTACCGCAACTGTTCAATGTGCTTCAAGGTGACATGACGCTGGTCGGGCCTCGACCGTTGCCACTGGAGGAAGTGCGGACGGCAACGGCCGCTGAACGACGACGATTGCACGTCAAACCCGGGTTGACCTGTTTGTGGCAGATCAGTGGTCGGTGCGAGATTCCCTACAGTGAGTGGATGCTGTTGGATCTGTATTACATCGAACATCGTAACTTTATGCTCGATGTGGAGATTCTCGTCAAAACGGTTCCGGCCGTACTATCGCGTCGCGGTGCCTACTAGCCCAAGTTGAGCACTTGCGGGCGAAAATATTTTTTTTGAGCAGTTCCGGTGTGGCCTACGGGTCAGCAAGCGGCGATTGCGGCCTCGTGGTTTCTTGAATCTGGATGTAGTCAAAACTTTTCGCAAAAAAAGCCCATGAAGCCATGAAAAAGCGGGCCGGAGCCCTTCAAGTGCGCAACTTGGGGTAGGAACTTGAGATAGGCTTTGGGGGGCCGATGCACTATCGGTTGTGCGGGGGTCGGCCAGCTCAACTTTTGTCTGACGATGTCGTCCTGGCGGTGCGTTTGCTGCGTGTGGACGGCTTTTTGGTTTTTGGTGCCCGAGGATCCTTGCCTTGGGCTCGCATACGTTCCTCGCGTGCGTTCAGAAGCTCGACGGCCTTTTCGATGGTGAGTGTGGCTGGGTCCATCCCCTTCGGCAAGGAGGCGTTGACAACGCCGTCGGTCACGTAGGGGCCGAATCGGCCGTTCTTGACTTGCAGTTGGGCATCTTGGGTTGGATGTTTGCCCAGATCCACGATCAGTTGTTGCGTCGCGGTTCGTCGCCCGCGTTTGGGTTGGGCCAGCAACGCTAGGGCGCCTTCCAGGCTAATCGATGCCAGTTGTTCGTGATTTTCGAGGCTTCGCGTTTCCGTCCCCATTTTGACATAAGGCCCGTAGCGACCATCTTGGACGACGATGGCTTCCCCGTTTTCGGGATGTTGGCCCACGGTACGAGGAAACGAGAGGAGCATCAGCGCATCGTCAAGTGTGATCGTTTCCGGCTTCATCGAAGGCCAAAGGCTCGCCATCTTGGGTTTGCCACCCTTCTTCAGGGTTCCTTTTTCCGTCCGTTCGGGATCACCCAGCTGAACGTAAAGCCCAAAGCGGCCGTTTTTCAGATACACCGGTTTATCGGTTTTAGGGTCGTTGCCGAGAATGTTGTCCCCTTGCGCGGCCCGGGCAAGAAGTTCCTTGGCTGATGTCAAGTTGAGTTCATCGGGTGGAATGTCATTGGGGATGTTCGCGCGCTGATCGGTGTCGCCGACTTGGATGTAGGGCCCGTAACGCCCAATACGGGCGGCGACAAGTTGGCCTTCTGCATTATTGCCCAGCGGAATGGTGGAAACCGCCCGCGCATCGATCTCTTCCCAACCCGATCCGATGCGTCGTTTGAGCCCCACGTGCCCGACATCGTCGTGGCCATTCTTGGCGTCTGGGTCGCCGAAATAGAAGACCTTCAGCCAGGGCCGAGATTCAAGTGTTCCCGTCGCGATGGCGTCCAAGTCCGTTTCCATCTTCGCCGTGAAGTCGAAACTCACCAAGTCTGGGAAGTGGCCTTCCAATAGATTGATGACGGCAAATGCAGTCAAGGTCGGAATCAGAGCCGTTCCTTTTTTCCACGCATAGCCGCGTTCTTGGATGGTTTCGATGATCGTCGCATAGGTTGAGGGGCGGCCGATTCCGCGATCTTCCAATTCCTTGATGAGGCTCGCCTCGGTGAAACGCGCGGGTGGCTGCGTGGTGTGTTGTTTGGGGTCCAGCTTGACGGGGTCGAGCTGCTGGCCTTCGGTCAAAGGAGGCAGAATCCGTTCTTGGTCCTCGAGTTCAGCTTCCGGATCATCGGCTCCTTCGACGTATGCCCGAAGGAATCCCGGTATCGTAATCACCTTGCCCGACACGCTGAACGTGGCTGGACCCTGTTGGCCGGCATCGCCCACGATCCGAACCGTCGTCCGTTTTCCTTTGGCGTCCTCCATCTGGCAGGCGACGGTTCGCTTCCAGATGAGTTCATACAGCTTGAGTTCATCGGCTTGCAGTTCGCCTTTGAGTTCCTTGGGGGTCCGGAAGTTCTCCCCTGCCGGACGGATGGCCTCGTGAGCTTCCTGGGCACCTTTGGACTGCGTTTTATAGTGCTTGGGGTTTGCAGGAACACTGTCGGCACCGTACAGCTCAACGGCTTTTGCCCGAGCAGCCGTAATCGCTTGCTTGGAAAGATGCGTGGAGTCCGTTCGCATGTAGGTGATGTAGCCGTTTTCGTAGAGCCGCTGTGCGAGTCGCATCGTACGCCCCACGTTGAATCGCAGTTTTCGAGCCGCTTCCTGTTGGAGCGTCGAAGTGATGAATGGGGGGTGCGTTCGCTGCGTGAACGGCTTCTCCGTGACCTCGTCCACTTTGAAAACCGAAGTGTTCAGCGCTTGCACGATGGATTGCGTCGTCTCGCCGTCCAGCAGCACGACGCCTTTACCATCCCGAAACGCACCGGTTGTCGGATCGAAGTCCTTGCCGGAGGCGACGCGCTGGCCGGCCACTTCCACGAGTCGGGCAAAGATCTTTTCCGGCTGCTCACCCCGCGTTCGAAGGTTCGCATCCACATCCCAGTAGTCTGCGGTGACGAACGTCATTCGTTCGCGTTCGCGGTTCACGATCAGTCGCGTGGCGACGGATTGCACTCGGCCCGCCGATAGCTTCGGCCCGATCTTACGCCATAGGACCGGCGATACTTCGTAACCATAGAGGCGATCAAGAATCCGGCGCGCTTCTTGTGCATCGACGAGCCTTAGATTGACATCGCGCGGGTTCTTGACGGCCGCTTGGATCGCGGCTGCGGTGATCTCGTCGAACACCATGCGTTTTACCGGGACTTTGGGCTTGAGGACGTCCAATAGATGCCACGCAATGGCTTCGCCTTCGCGGTCCTCGTCGGTTGCGAGATAAATAGCCGAGGCTTTCTTCATCAACTCTTTGAGTTTCTTGACCTGTGTCTTTTTTCGGCTGGGGATGATGTAGAGCGGCTTGAAGTTCTCATCGACATTGACGCCCACGCGGGCCCAACTCTCATTCTTGTACTTGGCGGGGATCTCCGAAGCGGTCGAGGGTAGGTCGCGAATGTGCCCAATTGAAGACTCCACCATGTATCCCGGGCCGAGGTACTTCGAGATGGTCTTCGCCTTGGCCGGCGACTCGACGATCACCAACGATCGCCCGTTGGTACGCCCTTGCCTACTGGTTGCCTTAGGGGTTTCTGAATCTGAGTTATCGGAACGCTTTTCTGCTGCCATATTGCACAATCCATACCAAGCGGCGGGGGTTCAAGAAAGAACCGCTCTTTCCTCGCTCTTAGGGCCTATTCTAGCCTCGAAGGCACTATTGCTGACGGCTATTCGTCTCGTCCAATCATAGCTATACTGTTCTCTCTTGATGATAGACGGGCGATCAATCTATCGGCCATGAGCCCCATTTGCTAGAGTGGGAGTATTTATCGTCAGGTGGCCTCGGCGTCAATTCCTATGGATCGAACCGAGAATTTTACGTGCGAACCGCGTATGCCGATAGGGTTAAGATGATTTCTCCGGTCGTTGCCTAGGTAGGGGACTTGCTTTTGTCGTGTAGGCCGTTATGTTGAACCAACTCTATTGGTCATAACATTCAGCTGGTCATGACATTAGCCGGTTTTAACCACGACATTTGACTATGTTTTAGGATATTGCTGCCATGATGAAATTTTTCCGTAAGTACACGAAACACCTATTGGCGGTCTTTATGGCTCTGCTCCTGGTGGTCTGGCTGGGGGGTACAGCTTTGACCAGCATGTTTCAGCAGGCTGGCATGGATGCGGACATGACGCGAGGTAAGGCCTTTGGGCAAGAGGTGCGGCTCCAGGACATGCTTTCCGCATTTGCCGAGGCAGAAACGCTGAACGGACTTATTCCGGCGTGGAAAGTTCCTTGGGCGGGCCTTGCTACGCCGGACGCGCCCATTCGCACGGAGCCTTTGGATCCTGAGGAATGGTACATGCTCGACTTGGCAGCCCGCAAAAGCGGCGTTTCCGTCTCGCAGGAAACCGTCACGAGCCTAAGAAATCAGATTCCTCCGCAGCGGTTGCAGGCCGTTCGTCAGCGATCAAGGCTTTCTGTTGATGAGATTGATGAGGCCCTACGGTCGTTTTTGCGCGTACGGGAGATGTTCAATCAGGCAGCCACCGGCATCAAGGCCAGTGAAGCGGATTTACAGCATTTTGTACGGCAAGTTGCTGAGCGCGTACGCATTAGCCTTGTTGCGTTGGATGCATCTGAGTTTGTTGATAACACGTATGAGCCAACCGAGGAACAGATCAAGGCACAGTTGGAGCAATACAAGGATCAAGATCCGGTCGAGGGTTCTGCAGAAGCGTTCGGCTATCGGCTTCCGGAGGCGGTTCAGGTTGAATACATCAAGGTCGATGTGGGTGAGTTGACCCAGCAGCAAAAGGTTTCTGATGATGAGGCCTATCGCTACTGGAAGGCGCACTCCACGGAATTCCTGAAGCCGTCAAGTCAGCCGGCGACGTCAACCGCGCCTGCCAGTCAGCCCACGCCCGAGCCGCCGAAACCTTACACGACCTTCACGGAAGCCAAGCCTCAGGTCAAACAGAAATTGCAGGAGGACCAGGCGAAGGAAGCTGCATTGCGTGTGGCTCGTGAGCTGTTTCGTTATCTTGACAAGCCCTGGGCCGATGCCCCGACGACGCAGCCCGGCGATTACCGGGTGCCGCCGGTCACGGCGACCAATAGTGATGTTTATCCGAAGCTGATTGAGACTTTGCAAGTCAAATACCCCAAGGTGTTGTCGTATGCTCGAACACAATTGGTTGACGCGGAGACCTTGGGAGCGAATGAAGAAATTGGGAAAGCCGGTGCCCTGGTGGGTACGCCTCAGCAGGTTTCGGCTGTGCAGGCGGCCTTTTTCGTTCCGGGTCTGGAAGCAGACCGCGATGATTACCCGAATCACATTCGGTTTTTCCGCAACGTGTATGAGACGGTCGAGGAGCCGTTTGTTGACGACCAAGGCAACGCATACGTGATGCGTACGGTTGCGGTACGGCCCAAGCAGGCGCCGGAATCGGTGGATGTGGTTCGTGAGCGAGTGGTCAAGGATCTGCGTTTGATTCGTGCGTACGGGGAAGCGGAGAAGCAAGCGAGCACGCTAGCCGATCAAGCCAAGGAGGTCGGGGTTGTTCAGGCGTTCAAACGTGACGTCCCATTGCAGGAACGACTTGGCGACGAGGCTTTGAACGAGCCGGAGCCTTTTGCTCGTATGCAGGTTTTCAACTTCGGCCAGATGCCGCAGATGTTTCCGGCTGCGATTCCCGGGGCAGGGCAGGACTCCGAGCTGGTTGAGGAGTGCTTCGCGCAGCTAAGTCAGGCGACGACGAAGCCAGTGAATGTTTTTGTTCATGACCAACCGGATCGGCAGCGGTGGGTTGTGGTGCAGGTCCACGAGATTCTTCCCGTCAAACAAGACGAATATGAACAGCAACGTGCGTTGGGGTCTTACTTCCTTCGGTTGGAGCGATTCCAGGCCTTTATGGCTGAATGGTATTCCCCAGAGCAAATTCGGGCTCGCGTTGCTTGGGAACCGGCGGTGTTCCCGGCCGATGAAGAAGACGCATCTGCCGAACCGAAAAAGGACGCCTCTTCCACTACGGAGGAGGGGCAAGCGGATCAGCCGACCGTTGAGGGGTAAACCCGTCGCGTCCGTGGGATTATCCAAGCTTGATTTGGCGTGACGATTGTTCTCGCCGACGAACGGGTCCGAGAGACATTCAAATCTTTGTGCTGTGGTGTCTTAATGATGATTCGTTGTTTCTTTGCTGATGGATCCACAGATTGCGTTGATGACGCCGAATTTTCGGATACGGTGATTGTTTGACCACGAAACACGCGAACGGATGAATCCCGTCATCTTCTTTTTTCGTGTGGCTTCGGGGTTCATCAAACTTTTCTGAAAAACAAGAATGTCCGGTTTGCCCCTAAATAGTAAGCAAGTATTCGCGAAGTTGTTTTAGTTCTTCCGGAATGTCGGCGTTTTCTCGCTCCCACGCGGCAAAAGTTGCCTGGATCATGGCTGTGGGACCAGCAAATCCGATTACACTGGCAACATTGCTAAGTACCTGTTTGCCCTCACAGCTACGCCAGAGCCCATCTCCGTCACGATTCTCCACATACGCGTGAAGGCTGATCTCTAGAATGCTCTTGAGTCGTTGTGCTGTATCATCATCATATCCAGCCTTTCCGGTAATGCGGCATATTGCCTCGTTGCGATGGCCATCGAATTGTGCCCAGTCAAGAGACTTGGCCTGTCTCTTCGCGGCCACGGCAATCCCAGGTAGTGACTTGGCGTTTTTCGTTGCCATCGCATGTTGGAATACCCAACTACCTGCACGGGCATCAGACGCATTCCGGACAATCTCCAGCGGGTCAAGATGATCCCGACCATTCTGCTCCAACAGAGTTTTTACTGTCGGCGGATGCAAGAAGAAATTTTCCACCTCGTGAACGGGTAGTACAAATATGTCACGATCCATCGGAGACCGCACCTCAGTATTCGAACGGAAATCCCGATCAATAACGCCACCGATCCGAATGCCAACTTCAACTTCGTTCGCAATGGCTTTAATGGTAGCCACACGGCGTAGAACTTCCTTGCAGGAGCCACATTCCATGAAGCGGGTATTTTGTGGCATCCCCGCAAGTTTGCGAAACCGCTCACGCTCTCCGACACTTTCCTCACCTTCAACGAACACGAAAATGAGCTCTGAGAGTGAAAAGGCCGGTGTCCCGACCGCCCGCGAAAGCGCGGAAAGTACCGGACGCGTATCGAGTCTTGCCATACTATTAACCTTGCGGGACTGTTCATTCCTTTCGAGGATAAATGTAGCCTGTTGTCCCGCTGCTTCGACTGCCTCGAGAGAATGAGTTGCCAGCCAGATCTGCCCGGTCTCAACCGTGCTGGTCAGATAACTAACCCACGTCCGAATGAGATCCGAGTTAAGATGAAGCTCCGGCTCATCGAGAAGGAAGAGGCCGTGTCGTAATCCAAAGCGGTCGATCTGGCCGATAAGGAACGCGATCTCTCGCTCGCCTCCGCTGAGTTGATTGAAGGTAAGCTTGATACCCGTCGTATCAAACAATAACGTCTTCTCCTTGGGATCGACGCCAGTGAAAGCGACATGCGGAAGTACCTTCTTAAGCGATGCAGTGTATGCTTCGAAATGATCTTCGAATTCGGGCGGGATAGTTCCGTCTTTCTTTGCTTGGCGCAGTTCCTGCATTAGTTGTGCACCACACTGGTTTTCCTGTGCCAGAAAATACTTCAGCCACTCGTCGTAGAGCATTGCAGTGGTCTTGAATGAGGAACCACGTTTATACTCATCCCCGGCCCAGTTGATTTCGAAGGCTTGAGCGACTTCATGGGCGTTGATCGCCTTCTTGGGATATGCTCGGTCGGCGTCAAGCGAAAGTAAATGCACATTTTTTGACTGTTGCAACTGCTTGATCACACGATTGGCAAAGCTGATTTGCAACGCATGTTCCTCGATGCCACCGGCTTCAATTGATAAAGATTCAGTGTTGACAGATTTCTGACTGGAAATCGTGAGCGTACGATCCCACGCCTGAAAAGCGGGTTCATCGGCGAGTCCTTCGTCGACAGCATTGCTTACTCCCGCAGCCAAATGGAATTGTATGGAAAAATCGTGCATGTCAGAGAACGGGTCGCCGCGCGGAATCTTGATACCCGGCGAAAGCCCGACCCGGTGCGCACAGGCTGCAATCAACTCCAGCAGATGGCTTTTCCCGGTACCGTTCGCGCCCACGATACACACAAGACCAGCGTCATCATCAAGCTGAAGCTTGATGTTTTCAAAATGCCGCCATTGTCGAATCTGGATGTTTCTAATACGCAATGATTATCTTCTGTTTTTTAAAAGTGCCGTTGAGGCCAGGTCTCGTCATGATGCTTTTTCGTTCTCCGGTAAATTTTAGGGTGATTTATCTTTGGCACTCTATCGTACATACCTTCGGATGACAAAAGGCATGACGACAAAGCCATGATGCAAATAATATCTATACGATACGTTAGATTCCCGTGGCCGACAAGCAGTACCTAACGACCGTTGCACGCAGTGGCAGCAGGGACTTGGTTACTTCGGCGGCCTTTTATTTCTCATCCGGCTTGGTAACGAATGGCCGGTCGATCGGCATGTATTCGAGGATCTCGTCGGCTTCAAAATAGAGAGCGATTTCTGTAGCGGCTGATTCCGGCGAGTCGCTGCCGTGGATCAGGTTGAGGGTCTTGCTGCAACCAAAGTCCCCTCGGATGGTGCCGGGTTCGGCTTCAAAGCCGAAGGTTTTGCCCATCAGTTTTCGTGAGATGGCGATGGCACCGGGGCCGGCGGCGACGAAGACCACCACGGGGCCGGACGTGATGTAGTCGATGAGCCCGGGATAGAAGGGCTTGCCCTTGTGGGGTGCGTAGTGTTGTTCCGCCAGTTCGCGTGTGATTTTTATCATCTTCATCGCGGTGATCGACAGGCCCTTATCCTCAAAACGCTGGATCACGCGTCCCATCAAACGTCGCTGTACACAATCGGGTTTCAAGATGATTAGGGTTTTCTCCACGGAGTTCTCCTCATGTCATGGTTGGTTGTTAGTTTGGGCGGCTTAATGTCGCTTGTTACCGCGTCTGGTTTCGAGCTGCTGCGACCACCGCCTTGAGGTTCGCAGGCGGGACAATCGTTGGATCAAAAGTACAACCGGCGGCGATCACGATGGGCCGATCTTTGGCCTGTCGTAGCGCATCACGAACTTCATCGGCACAATCCTCCGGTGTCCCTTCGGGTAGCGTTTTGAGATTATCAACGCCGCCGGCCAAGGCGACCGTACGTTTCACGTGATCCCTGGCGTAGGCGATGCTTGGCCCAGCGGCTCGATCCGCCCAGTTGATGACCTGGACGGGGTATTCAGCGAAAGCTAGGAAATTCTGCGGACGCCCGCAGATGTGCAAGATATTGAAGGTGCCTGCTGAGGCGGCCTCGAGAATACGGAGATCGACGGGCCTTAAGATGTCGTCGTACGTGTCCGGGCCGTTGGCGGGGCGGTTGACCCAGTCGTCACGGACCGACAGAAAAATACCGTTTGCTCCAGCGGCAAGGCACTGGGCTGCAAAGGCTGTCAGTGTTTCCGTGATCGCTTCAATCGCAGCTTTGACGGCTGCCCGGTCTATCTGAAGCAGTTCGCTTAGTTTATCGTCGCGTTCGTCTTCACCGTTGAGCTTGGGCGGGCGGTGCGTGTCGCTTGGAGGCTTGGTCATCTGGCGAAGTGTGGCCCACGGGTTGAATAAGGTCGTGCATGTCAAGATATCTTCACCCAGTTGATCGTGAAGTTTGCGGAGGAGATCGAGCTGACCCGCCAGTTCGCCTGTATCGCCCGGTAAGGGTTTGATCTTTTTTAAGTCTTCAACCGTTTCGACGACGTTTACATCGCCGCGTGGGAAGAGGTGATCGTTCATGACCTTGAGGAAGTCAAGATCGTAGGCTTCTAAATGTTGGAGGTGGGCGTCGATGGCCGCCTGTCCTCGGATTTCGTTAGGTGCAAAGTGGTGCCAAAAGCTGACCGGAGCACACTCGGGTTGCTGACCAGCCACGACGGCTTCAACTCGCTCTTTTTTGGTCATCATAGCTAAGGAATGTAGACTTCCATCCGTTGGCGGTCAAGCAAAGATTTTGTGTTTGGATCGCGGCCGGGCGCAGCTGTGGTTGTTTATGTTGACCCTCGCGAAGCCGGCCGGTAGTCTCGCTCGGTTGAGAGGTGGTTCGAGGTCCCCCCAAGACGGGTACATGGATGCAAATGTGGATGCAAGAGTATGAATTCCCCGTACGACGGCAATAATTGACGGGGCGGGTGGTATTAGTGCGGTCAGGTGACCTGTCATGACTGGAAAACGTCAATGGACCCTCGCGTTGCTGGTCGCGTTAACGCTATTTCCGACCGCTTCTCGGGCAGCCCACCTGCGAGGGCGGGTAGTTCGCGTCGGTTTTGCCGCCCGCGGTCAAGATTACCTGGACCAGGGAACGGACCACTATCGGCCCGGTCACTGGACGCCCGTTCTGGTGGAGCTGACCAATGACGACGGCGATCTGTTTGATGGGTGGATCGAGGTTCGGCAATCTGATCGTGACGGGGATGAAGTCGTTGCTCGGCGTCACGCGACGGTCCGCGTTACGCAACGTTTCTTTCTCTATGTTCCTGCTAGCGTTATCCAGAGAACAGTAGGTATCACGTCAGGTGTTTCGCCGGCAGGGGCTCCCTTTGCCGTACGTGTTTTTGACGCTGACGGGAAGCTCGCACCGTTGTTTGACGATGCTGGTGATCGGGTCCATGCTTTGACGCCGTCGCGCCGCCTCATCGCGGTCCAGAACGAGGAACTCGTCGTGCTGGATATCTCCGATCGTCCGGTGAATCAGCTTGCCCAACTGGTCACGGAGATTCGATTGCCTCGGAGACTCGTGATCGCTCGAAGTTCCGCGTTGGAATTGCCGGACAATGCCGACGGGCTCGACATGGCTGACATCATCGTGTGGGATGCGGCCGATCCGAGTCGGTTTGGCGACCCGGCCCAACGTGCCGCTTTGCTGGAATGGACACGTCGAGGTGGCAAACTCATCTTAAGCGTCAGCAAGAATTGGGAATTGGTGGTCAAGAGTGTGTTTGGTGATGTCCTGCCGGCCCGCTTGACAGGCGTCGCGACGACGACACATGTGCCGGAGTTGGCGCCTTACCTCTATGAAACGGATAACCCGTTCAAAGAGGTTCGTTCGTTGGATCCACCGCTCAACTATTGCCCCGTGACGATGAACATGCTGGCTGGCGATGCGACCGTGGTGTTGCCTGAGCGGCCGGGCTTGTCGGACCGACTTTTCGTCATTCGACGCCCATGTGGTCGAGGTGAAGTGATTTTGGCAACCTCCGAGTTACGCGAGCTATTCAGTCAGGGCCAACGCAACGAGCGGTTTCTGCGTTACCTTTTGGGGCTTCGTCTCAAGTCCGTCGACGAGCTGCCAAGGTATGGACGCGATTTGTTTCAGCCGCTCGAGCGTGTCATCGGCTTTCAGTTGACGGTCCAGGTCTACATTATTTTCGCTTTTCTCTTTGTGGTCGCGTATATCGCCCTCGTGACCGGCGGGAGCTGGCTATGGCTGCAACGAAAAGGAATGATTCATTATGCCTGGCCCGCCTTTGCGCTGCTCGCGGTGGTGGCCAGCGGTTTCAGCCTGGGAGCGGTGCAAGTGGTTCGTGGTATCGGGCAACGTGTGCAGGAATTGTCGGTGGTGGATGGTAAGGCTGATTCGTTCGATGTCGTGAGCACGAGTTACTTTGGACTTAAGACAGCTTCACACATGGCGTTAGACCTCTGTGTGCCGAGCAATGGGTTGGCACCTGACGAGGCACCGGAATCGCGCGGTTCGATCCGTCCTTTGCCGGCCAATCCCGATGCGTTGGGTTACAGCGAGTACTCGGCATCAAAGCCGTATGTAGTTATCTCGCCGCTGCACGAATTACGGGCCGTCCCGTTACGAGCCACCGCAAAGCAATTCGAGGCGGTTTGGCGGGGCGAGATGGGGGGGCGTATACTGGCGGGTTTGAGACGATATCCGCGTCGTCCCGCTGAATTGAGCCCGGATAGTTGGGTCGAGAATGAGCTGGACACCGACTTGGCGCACTGTTACCTATTGGTCCGCTCAGCGGAGAAATACAGTCAGATCGTCGTGTATTCATTGGGCGATTTGAAGATGGGGCAACGCGTGACGTGTGGCCAAGTGGGTGCAGTCTTGCAGGAAGCAGCGAAGCAGTATGCTGAAAGACTCGGACGACGCGGCCCTTCGATTCTTCGCGATCGGGCTCAGTTGATCGAGCCTACGCCTGACGATACATGGCGATTGCCGGATTTGTCGACGATTCATATCAAATGCTTGGAGGCGATGGGCGTTGCTGTATCGCGCGAGGACAAGGATCAGGAGTATCTCCCGTTCGACGGCAGCGACCTTGTTGGTGCCCTGTTGGTCCTTTCTACGTACGACGGGATTAACGAGCAAAGAGTTTTTTCGGGTAGCGCGTCCGAGGTGATGCGTTCTCAGGGCCAACGATTGGATCGTTCGTCTGTGTTGTCCGGTAGTACGGCCTTATTCGTTGGTTTTAGCAAAAATTCAGGGCCGGCACGCCTGTGCGTCAGGTCGACCGGCAGCAAACGATGGAAGGCGATGCAGCCCGAAACGGCCAATGTCATGTATCGTATCGCTATACCGATCAGGATGAACTGAGGAATGATGAACGCGAGTTCGCGAGCACGTTCCAGAACCGAGTGATTTCACGTGATCATCGAGACGATCAATCTGACGAAGAAATACGGCGACCTCGTCGCTTTGCAAAACCTCCACCTCAACATTCAAGAGGGCGAGTGCTTTGGCTACATCGGCCCGAACGGTGCGGGTAAGACCACGACCATCAAGATTTTGGCGACCCTGTTACAGCCGACGTGGGGCGAAGCTCGTGTATGTGGAAGGGTCATCGGGTATCAATCACGGCAAATTCGGCCCTTGATCGGTTACGTGCCCGATTTCTTCGGCGCGTACGATGATATGGTGCTTCAAGAATACTTGGAGTTTTTCGCGTCGGCCTACGGCATTACAGGTTCACGGCGGACGCGGATTGTTGGCGATGTTCTTGACTTGACGGATCTGACGTACAAACGCGATGCCCTTGTCGATTCGTTGTCACGTGGCATGAAACAGCGACTCAGTATCGCTCGTGTTTTGGTGCACGATCCGAAGGTGTTGCTGTTGGATGAACCGGCCAGCGGGCTTGACCCCCGTGCGCGAATCGAGATTCGCGAGCTTCTCAAAGAATTGCACCGCATGGGTAAGACGATTGTGATTAGCTCACACATCTTGCATGAGTTGGCGGAACTGTGCACGACGGTTGGTATTATCGAGCGGGGCGCGTTGTTGTATCACGGTTCCGTCAAAGAGATTACACGCCGGGCGCGAATGGGAACACGCGTCCAGATCCGCGTTGCCGACAAGATCGATCTGGCGGCTAAAGTGCTGGAGCGGCTCAGTGCGGTCAAGAGCGTCCAACGAAGCGACGGCCATTTGTCCGTCGAACTCGAAAGTGATACGCATGATTTCTCCTTTTTAGCCAAAGCCTTGCTCGATAAACAGTTGGCCATCCAAGAGCTACGTGAGGAGGAGGTCAATTTAGAGACGGCGTTTCTACGATTCACGAAGGGTATTGTGCAGTAGCGTGTAACCTGCGCCGCCCAAGCTGTTGGCACCTTGATGAACTTGTATAACGGCCAAACATGATGCGACCGGTGGTTCATGATATCGGATTGGCGTTGTGGCGGTTATTACCCGCCAACCCGATTGTTTTGCGCGTGGTGCACATGGGTAGCAAACGTGTGCAGCACCTCTGGGTACGCACAGCCTACCTGCTGATTTTGCTGTTTGTCATGTTGGCCATGTATGGAAGTCAAGAAAGTGGTGGAACGCTGGGGAGTGTGTCGAAAAGTGCCACACGCCAATTCGAGTCTATTTCGATCCTGCAATTGGCGATGGTTTGTCTTCTCGCTCCGATTTTTACGGCCGGGGCCATTTCGCAGGAAAAAGATGCCGAGACCTACAACGTTCTCCTGACGACGCCGCTCACCAATGCGCAAGTCGCGCTGGGTTCTTTAATGAGTCGCTTGTTCTTCATCATTGTATTGCTGCTGTCAGGGTTGCCGATTTTTTGTATTACGTTGCTTTATGGTGGCGTCACTGCCGAGCACATTTTTTATAGCTTCGGCATTGCCGGCTGCAGTGCCGTCTTGACCGGGGCCTTGGCGATCCTTGTGAGTGTGCTCAGGGTGGGCACGCGAGGAACCGTTTTTTCCTTCTATGCCGTCATCGCGAGTTTTCTTTTTGCCGGTTTGGGATTGGGGATGTTGAAGGCCACTTATGTGGCTGAGTCGGTGGTGCCGGGTACGCATGAAGGCATGACCTGGCTTGCACCGTTTCATCCCTTCTGGGCCTTGTGGGTAGCGCTCAACAAGAGCCGGCCTCCGGAGTTTGCTACCGTCGAGCATTATATTTGGCCGATCGACGTGATGCTTGCTTCTCCGCATGTCGCGTACATGCTCATCACGTTGCTCGTTTCGGTTTTATTGATCGCCTGCGCGACGCTGTTTGTTCGACGCGGCATCAAGCAGGGTGAGCCGACCTGGTGGCTGAAGATGATGCCCTGGCTCAACGGTCACCATGGCCGTGAACGCCGACGAAGAGTCAAACGGGTCTGGGCGAACCCCGTCGCGTGGCGGGAGGCGATGACGCGCGCCAATGCGGCCACCAACAACATGGTCATCTATAGTTACGTCATTGTGGGAAGCCTTCTCGGCATCGCGATGCTGTTCGCCTACGGTTCCGGGTGGTTTGCCAGTGTTACGACCGCCCGTCAGTGGTTCAGTGGTCTTATTATTTTCGAGTTCGTCACCGTCTTGTTGATGGCGACCAATACGGCCGCAACGGCGATCACGCGCGAGCGCGAGGCCGGCACCATGGAGTTATTGCTGAGTACACCGCTCACGAGTGATTACATCGTGTGGGGTAAGCTGCGTGGCCTGGTGAGTTTCACGGTTCCGCTTATGGCGGTGCCGGCGGCAACGACATTTGTGGCGGCCCTATTTGATCTGATTCGTGGGACCGCGGTGCCGATCGTTTCTTTTGAGTCGGCATTATTATTGCCGTTGCTGTTGATGGTCTATTCGGGTTTTGCCTGCATGTTGGGCCTGCACATGTCGCTAAAAAACAAGCGATCGATTCAGGCGATCTTGGCCAGCGTCGGCGTTTTGGTGGTCGTTGGCTTTGGTTTGGGCATGTGTGCTCTGGAATTGGAGCAGTCCGGGCCCTTGGCGGTTCTCCTGTCGCCGCTGACCTTTGTCACCTCGATTTACGGCGTGCTCAACCCTGAGGCGATATTCGGCAAGGGGGCGCAGCGTGCGGGAGGTGCCCTCACGACCGAGGTCAAGGTCTATCTTTTTCTCGGTACGCTCATGGCGACGGGGCTGTACAGCGCGATTGTGGCAGGGATTTACAAGAAGATGAAAAACGATTTCGACATGACGGTTCGTAAACAGTCGAGTTGACCACCGCCCATGCATAACCACGGACATCTGATGGATGAGAAGGACGGCGTCGTCGATCCTGCGCTCCGGTACCGCCACCTCCGTACGTTGTTGCTCGTCGTCTTGGGGGTTGTCTACATCGCGTCTTTTTGGGGACTGGTGGCCACAAAGCTTCCTAAGCCTCTGGACGGGTGGGCTTATTTCTATTTGCCGTATGTTGAGCCTTGGTGGCAAAGCCACGTGCTACCCCGTTGGCCCGATGTAAAGCAGCGATCTCTCTTGATTTTGGCTGCCAGCGTCGTGCTCGGCATGCTTATCCCCATGCTTGTACTCAAACTGACCGGCTACAAGTTGCGCGATTGCGGGATTGGCTTGCCGAACGTGCTCGGTTACCGCCTTGTTCTCATCAGTGTGCTTCTGGCCATTCCTTTTGGCCTTTGGCTGCTTTGGTCCATGTCCCGATCTGCGATTCCACTGGTGTTTACTTTCGATTACGCATGCGGATTGGCGGCAATTATCCCCGAACATTTCCTGATCTGTGGCGTTTATGTGGCGGTGTTGCTTCCCGATCGAAAGTTGCCGTCGCCCGTTCGAATCGCCGCGATGAAGGGACCGCTACCTACTCGTATCTTGCGATGGTTTGGTTTGGCACAGCGACCGCCAACCCCCGGCAGCAACCGACTGCTCGCCTGGTTTGGCCTCACGCGACTACAACTTATCGCGATTGTGGTTTCCGGCATGTTGTTCTGGATGGTGCATTTCGGTAAGCCGTCGTTGGAGCTGTTCCTTTCCCTACCCGGCGGAATCGCAGTGGCGTATGTGACGCTTCGTTCGCACTCGATTTGGCCAGCGGTGATCGCCCATTATGCGCTCAACGCTGCTGCGATCCTGGCGGTGTACGCATCGCGCTGGATCGCTTGAACCGTATTCGCTGTCCATTTGATTTAACGCTATCCCATCCGCAGATTTCGTCCACCTTTGTAGCCCCGCAACTACTTCACTTTCTTGAAGTACTCTTTCGAGCCTTCGGGGTCGGGTTTCATGGTGGTTGTACCCGGCGTCCAATTCGCAGGGCAGACTTCGCCATGTTGGGCGACGAATTGAAATGCTTGGATCAACCGAAGTGTCTCATCGACGTTACGGCCCACGCCCAAGTTGTTAACGGTCTGGCTCTGCAGGATCCCCTTGTCATCGATAATGAACAAGCCGCGAGCGGCAACCCCGCCTACGAGCAGCACGTTATAGGCTCGAGCGGCTTCCTTGTTCATATCGGAGAGCAGAGGGTAGTTGATTTCGCCGAGACCCCCGTTTTCACGCGGTGTATTCTTCCAAGCCAAATGCGTGTAGTGACTATCGATGGAGGCGCCAATAACGGTGGTGCCGATTTTCTCGAATTCCGCGATTCGATCGCTGAAGGCGATGATTTCCGTCGGACAGACAAACGTGAAATCCAGAGGGTAGAAGAAGAGAACGGTGTATTGGCCGGTGATCGTTTCATCTCCGAGGCACAGTTTTCCCTCCTGATAGGACAAGTCAACAAAACTGGATCCAACCACGGCTTGACCGGAAAAAGCGGGTGCAGGTTGTCCAACTTGGAGTGTGCAACAGCATGTTTCGCTCATGAAAGAATCTCCTTATTCGCGTTCAGATTGCCATCCGACACATGGTTTAATTATATGGGCTCCTTCGAGCCAATAAGGCCCTTTCGGTCTGAGTATAGGCACCTTGATGCAAGGTTGGCAAACGGGAATTTTCTATGAGGGGTTATATATGTAGATGCGATTCGACATCCAGATAAAGCTCAATCAGTAAAAAAGGGAACGTTCTGTTCACGTTGGGCATACAGCCGATCTCGCCGTCGTCGGTAAAAGGGTGTTTGCAGTACCGATATCCTGTGTTAGGGGGGGGACTCATGGTGCCGGTTTTGTTATCGCCGAAGGGGTTTTGAGCCACGCCAGATTGAACTCATAATGCATGGCCGTCGAGATCAAATGAATCATACCGTTGGGCGCTTGGCATGCCGCCAGATATCCCATCGGTTCACTGTGTGTCGGGTCCAAGGCCCACACCAGGTTCTTGAACAACGGACGCCAATCGTCATAGATACCGCCGGTGAGGTTATAGGTTGGATGTCCTGGTGTGATGAGCTTCTTGATAGGCCACGTTTTGCCTTCGTCGAATGAAAGGGCGGCAAACATACCGTAGACTTGCTGCTTGTTGCCTGCGGCATCGTGGATAAGGAGGCCTTTGGGTGATTCACCTTTCTCCACGTTTGTCGTGGCGTCCGTGAATGATACCAACAAGATCGGTCCTTCGCGCAGTCGCATGAGGACCAGTCTTTGTCGGCCTGCGATCGGCGGAAACGCGCTGGCGTGGTACGTCCAGGTTTCGCCCAGGTCGTTTGAAAGACTCATCGGCATTCGACCGTCGATGTTGTTTTCGCGGCCAAGGGCGAGCAGGCTCCCATCATTGAGCTGAACGACGCTGGCGTGGATCCCTGCAATCCAAGCTCCGGTTGCTCCCTCGGCAAACTTCGGTTTACGTTTACCGAGACCGGGATCTTTCCAGGTCAGACCTCCGTCTTGGCTGATATGCAAAGCGGTCCCACCTTTGGGGCCGTAGACCGCATCACAAAGCTGGATCAGATAATTCTCCTGGGTGCGAATGGTCCCACTGATGACTTGGTTGCGGAGCCGGTGATTGGGATCGATGAGTTGCGGTGTTTGCCAGGTTACACCGTTGTCGCGGCTGGTGCGCATGGCCAAGGCCAGATTGGCCCATCCGCCGGCTGCTTCCAAGCCGTTGAAATGGAACAATGTGCCGTGTTCATCGTTCCATAGTGCTGAGCCGGTCATATTCCTGTCCGGCCCGTCGAAGAAGAGTGACGGCGGGTCCCATGTATCACGGTTGGCTCGCAAGCGTGTTCCCAGGATCACCATTTCCCGACCCTGCTCGCCTTGGGTCGAGAACCAGACCGCGAGAAGATCTCCGTTGGGGCACCACGTTATGCTGGGGCAGTGGTTGTGGTGGTACATGGGGATGGTGGCGGCGTTTTGCGGGAAGTTCACAAATCGACGCGGCCCTTTGAAATAGGGCTTGTCGCGAGGTGGGCCGGTTCGCCAATCGTAATCCTGCGCGGTGACGTCGCGAGCCCACCGACCTTTTTCCGATTCCGGCAGGGGGGGCGTATGGGGCAACTCGCCTCGTACCACCCGAAAACCGATCAGCCAATGTTTGTCGTCGGCGAGTGTGCCCAGACGATTGGCGCTGCGAAGGTAAGTCACTTGCGTGTTGTGACTTCCACCTCGGGTGACCTTCATGTCGCTCGTGATGCGTCCGATGGGGTCCGTTTGTTCGCCTGGCATGTAGGGACCGTACCAGTCGTAACACCACTCCTCCACGTTCCCATGCATGTCATGTAAACACCAAGCGTTAGGGGCTGTTTGGCCGACGGTGAGGTCGACCGGTTTGGGATCCCAACGAAACTTTTGCCGCTTCAAGTATGGTTTGGGAAGTTTTTCTCCGGTGAAAAACGGTGTCGTCGTACCTGCTCGGCAGACATATTCCCACTCTGCTTCGGTTGGTAGGCGGTAGGGTTGCCCCTCTTTCTTCGAGAGCCACTGGCAGAATTGTGTTGCTTCATGCCAACTGACGAAAACGACGGCTTCGTCATCGTTCTTGGATATTCCTCGCTTGCCGCGGAACTTTTTGTGGGCCGGGTCGAACTGTTCGTATTGGGCGTTGGTGACCTCGGTGGCGGCAACATACAACGGACGACTGATGTTGACCTTGTGAACGGGCTGCTCGTCGAAATCGCCGTTCGTACTTCCCATTAGGAAATGACCCGGCTTGATCCGAATCAACTTCATCCCTAGCGAGTTGACATAGATTTGTTCTGCCGGCGGCGATGCGATCGCTGGTAGGGTCAAGAAGACGAGGCCGACGGCTAAAATCCTCGGTCGGTTGAAAGTGCCTATCATGTTGGGCTTTCCTTGATGACAAAAAAACGCCTTGCGGCGCCGGGTCGCCGGCTTATAGGCCTTCAGATTAATAACCGATTTTGTACAATATCACAATAACAAGAAGAGGGGTGAGACTGCACGTTGTGGGGTGAGGTGGTGCAGAATATGATGATATCTGCGGTGGTGTTTGGAATTCCTTTCCGAAAGGAGAAGCCATGACCGAGCCCAAACAAGGTGATAAACCCATCGTGATCGACGAAACGGTAGGCAAGAAGGCGTAGTGTCAGTGCGGCTTGTCCGCGAAACGGCCTTGGTGCGACGGAACGCATGCGAAACTTTGACGCGGGTGCCGTGTGATCAGGGCGGCTTCTTGATAGATCCTTACCCATGCCCAAGAACAATCTTGAAACTCGTTTTGCTGCGGCCCTCCGGGATGCGGAGCTCCTGGCGCCCGACGAAAGGGTTGCGGTTGCTGTTTCCGGTGGCCCTGATTCGGTGGCGTTGTTGCACTTGATCTGCGCGTTGAATCGACAGCCTGGGTGGGCGATCAAACCGCATGTGGTTCACCTGGATCACCAGCTTCGCGGACAGGATGCCGAAGCTGATGCTGTTTTTGTTCGCGAACTCGCGGAGGCCCTACGGCTTCCTCACGCTATCGAATCCATTGATGTCGGACGTCGTGCCGCTGACGAAGGTGTTTCGATTGAACAGGCCGCTCGGCTATCTCGTTTCGAGTTCTTTGAACGTGTTTGCCTTCGCCATGGGATCAAGGCGATTGCCTTGGCTCATCATGCCGACGATGATGTCGAAACCGTTTTGCATCGTATTGTCCGAGGGACCGGTTTTCGCGGCCTGGCGGGAATTCCATGGCAGCGTTCCCTTCGCCCGAATAGTGATATTCGCGTTGTCCGGCCCATGCTCGCTTTTCGACGAGCGGAGATCGAAGCGTACCTCCAAGAGCGGAATATCGCTTCGCGCTGTGATGCCACCAACGAGTCCCAGATCTTTACCCGTAACCGCATTCGGCACGAGTTACTCCCACTCTTGCGTGAGCGGTTCAACCCTAGCGTCGATGACGCATTGATGCGGCTCGCCGAACAGGCACGTGAGCTGAACGACTATCTGGTGGAGACGGCGGAACGCATGCTGGAGTCACTGGTGATTGAGCAAACCGACCGTCAGCTCGTGCTCCACAGTCCATCGTTGGCGCGCAAGGCCCGCGTCATTCAAATGCAATTGATTCGTCAAGCGATTTTGCGTATGGGATTCGGGGAAGCGGAGTTGACCTACGGGCACGTCAAAGCGGTCGCGGCATTGGCCAGTAGTCAGGAAGGGACAAAGGAGCTGCACTTGCCGGCCGGCTTGCGTGTGAGCCGGCGCTATGCGAGGCTGGTCTTTGAGTTGGCCGGCGAGGCTCTGGCGAGTGATACGCCCCTCGATTTCAATCGGATGTCGGCGGCGTCAGAGATTCAGGTCGCGATGGCAGGGCCGACGTTACTGCACGCTTTCGGTCTAGAGATGGATGTCAAGGTGATTCCTGCCGACCGTGACACCATTGACGCTCATATCAGCAGGCCGCCGCGCCGTGGACAACGGTCCTACGAAGAGTGGCTCGATGCCGACCAGGTTTGCCCGCCGTTGATCGCGCGGTCGCGTCGTCCCGGGGATAGGTTTTTCCCGCTGGGTATGGGGGGCATGAAAAAGTTATCCGATTATTTCATCGATGAGAAGATCGATGCGGACCAGCGTGATCGTGCTGTGATCTTGTGTGATCGACTCGGCCCCATATGGATCGTTCCGTTTCGGATTGATGAGCGCGTCCGGCTCACGCGAGGAACGGAACGCATTTTGCGTGTGATCGCTCGGCCGGTCGGCGGCGGGGCATCGCCGTAAACAACGCATGTTCCAGTAGGCGGTTTTGTGACCTTGCGATTTTTTGTCGGCGTCTAAGTGCTTAGGTCCCCTTCGTGATCGCGGCAATCGCCTGGCGTAACGGCAGAAAGTAAGTTATCTTGCGTGAGGATATTTTGTTCTTTGATCCGCTAACATCTTAATGGACAACTCAAGTACAAAAGCGGAGGTAACGCATGACAACGCGGCTTATACGTTCGATGGTTGCCCTAGGGATTGTCATCGGGCTGGCTATGGTGGCCTTTCTCAGTTTAGCACGGGATGGCGATTCTCGGCCGGCGGTTCAGGCTATTTACGAACCCTTCTTTCAGCACTTGACGGCGACCCGGGTGGAGCGAAAGCAAGAGATTCTGGCGTATTTTGAAGCAGCACATCGCGCAGCCAAAGGTGTCGTTGAAGATCCTGTGATGGTCAAGTGGTTTTTCGAGCGGCTCAATAAACGCGATCAAAAGCCCGATCCGCAGGACGATGCCGATCTCGATGAGCATTTCGTCGATTGTTACAACGAGTTTTATGACGTTCTGTTTGTTGACCGAAACGGCTACGTGTTTCATTCCATTCGTTACGAACCGGATCTGGGGATGAACCTGTTTAAGGGTAAACTTGCCCACACGAAACTTGCCCAGCGTTTACGGACCGCAAACGAACTTATCTTTGTTGACTACGAGATGTATCTGCCATCGGACGAGCCGGCTGCGTTTTTTGCCGTTCCTGTATGGGCGGCGAAGCGAGTGGGGGATCGCGAAGATTTGGGTGATGCCGCTGGATGGTTTGTTCTCCAGTGTCCATTGAACAAGCTTCACTCGATTCTGTCCAATCGTCGTAGTCTAGGTCGAACCGGTGAGACCTATTTGGTTAACGCCGAGCGGAGGATGTTGACGGCATCGCGGTTTCGGCCGAAATCCGTGGTGTTGCACGTCAAAGTCGATACGCAAGCCGTGGCTGCAGCACTTGAGAGCGGTGAGGGGGAACAAATTATCACAGGTTACCGGGGTATTCGCGTGCTCAGCTCGTACGAGGCGTTTCGCTTTCGCGAAACAAGATGGGTGATTGTTGCTTCAATGCATGAGGATGAAGTGATCACGGACCATCTCAGAAAACACGAAGCTTACTATTACGAGGAGATTGCTCGTTATCTCGAACGTCATCCCCCCAAGAGCCCAGCCTTGTCCAAGCCGGCGGGAACCATCAAGCTGGTTGATATGAACGAGTTCCGCAAAGCAGCACGCGGAACGGTTTTGTACACGGGAGGCGTCACCACGTGTACCGCCGTGACGGCCGTTTTACCGGGTCAATTCGGCTATCTGGCCCATGTGGGTCCTTCGGATCGAATCTACGGCGAGCCAGACATGGGTCACAACGACTGCTTGGGTGAGATGCTCCACCAGCTTCAGTGGTATGATGTCTATCCCTATCAAATATCTCAACTCGAGTTTACCATCGTGGCGGCTCATACGCGGAGCATCGCTGGGGCCGTTAGGGAATTGCTGAACGTGGGCGTGGAGCTGTCACAAATCCGGTTTGTCTATAACCCGCGGGCCGAATACGAAAGTGTCATCCTTGTGCCCGACAAGAATGTGACGCAGATCGAATGGATGACCTCGGCCGGCGACTCGACAAGGACACTTGTAAGTGATGTTGAAAACCTGGGGAGCATCGTCAGGCGAACCGTCGCGAACCCGAAGTAGAATCGACGGGTAGTATTGATGAACTTGAGGAGTGAGGTGATTCCTGCGTCTTGTTTTGACCTGTTAACCGCGTGGTTTGCGGGTCTAGTGCCGTTTCACAAAAGTTAGTATGATTTTTCGGGTGGTACGATTACGCAAAGTGGAGCCGTAAGGATGGCGGTGAGGTTCGATAAGTCCACGGCCCTGCTGTGCAGGACCGTGCGACCCCAGTGGACGAAAAACGATACAACGTCTCGGGGAAGGGCACTCGGAAAATCGCCCGGCTGGGCAATGAATGGTCTTCAAGATTTTCACCATGGATGGGTCCGTAAAACGTTGGCTCCTGATCCTGTTTCTTCTTGCTTGCGCTGTACGTCTCGGTTGGGTAACGATACGTTACGCTCCCGAGGATCGATGGCAGTCACTCGAATATCCTGATGAGCAAGCCTACTGGTCGGCGGCACGGTCGTTGGCGGCAGGCGAAGGACTCGTGGATGAGTTTGGTTTCCGTGCGACCTACATGCCGGCTTATCCCGCCTTTCTCGCGGTGTTCACCTGGTTTGCTCAGCCGCTCTTCTGGGCGCGCATCGGACAGGCAATCGCAGGCGCATGGATTGCGCCGGCGACCTACCTGTTGGCGAGGCGTTGGGCATTGTTGATGATTACGAAGAGGTGTCGGCACAGCGACAAACCTGCAGGTCGGCCTGGTATCGTGGGTGGCGCATCGGATGATGTTGCGTCACACGCCATTTCCCCCAATCCGAATGTCGCATGGCCTATCGAACACGTGATTGCGATTCTTGCCGGGGCGGCCGCTGCCGTGGACCCGTTTCTTATCTTCTTTTCGGGACTGTTGCTGACGGAGACGCTCTTTGCAGCAGCACTCGTGACAGCCTGGATGTTTGTGTTGCCGACGGTTGACAGGCGGAAAGCGATTCATTTGGGGCCGGTCGTGGCGGCGGGCCTGTTCTTGACCCTTTGTGTGATGCTTCGTCCGTCGGCAATCGTTCTGGTGTTGGCGGGGCCACTGGCGATCCTGGTTTCCCGACGGTGTGATTCAGCGAGTATCATGATGGGTGTGGGAATATCGGCTTTCGTATTCGTTGGATTGAGTCCTTGGGCCGTCCGGAACCACGCGACCATCGGCCAGTGGCAGTTCCTGACGACACGTGGAGGTATTTCGCTCTATGACGGATTACGCGAGGATGCGGACGGAGCCAGTGATCTGGCACACACAAAAACACTCCCGGATGTAACCGGTTTGAACGAGATCGAGTGGGATCGTTACTTTCGGGCTAAGGCATGGGCGGCCGTTCGCCGGGACCCGGTCCGGGTCCTTTCGCTCGGGTGGAAGAAACTGCTTCGCACCTGGAGCTTGAGGCCGAACGTGGCTCATTACCGGCAGGGAGTGATTGCACAGGTCGCCGCCTTTTGGATGATGCTGTTGGTGGTTTTGGCTCTACTCGGGTGGTGGTTTGCACGTCGCGCGATCGCGGCGTGGTTCATGTTGCTCCTTCCGGTTGCCTGCATCACTTTACTGCACATGGTTTTTGTCGGTAGCGTGCGGTATCGCGTGCCGCTCATGCCGATGATCATGGTTTTTTCGGCTGCTGGTGTGGTGGGTCTTTGGAAACGAATGGGATCAGGGCGGCACGGAGGCCACGGTTGAACGCATCGTTGGGAACAAGGTGGGGGGGGCACAATCATCACCGGCGGCCCGTGCCGCGATGGCGCCGTCGTGTCGGCGCTGTTCTTCTGGTTCTGGTGATGACCTCATGGGTTGCATACCGCTATTTTACGGGCGAAGCCCGTCTTCGCCGATTTGCGGAGTTGTGGCTTGAGCAGTTCAGCGGCGGCGAAGCGGTCGTGGAGAAAGCCCGGTTCGATCTTTTTGCGGGCCTCCAATTGAGCGGGGTCACTTTGGCGATACTGGAATCGGCGAACTTTGACCCGCATGATCATTCCTTGTCGGCGCGGAAGATCTTCAGCTCGGATGCATTGTTCTTACGGATTCGGCCTTTCAGCATCATCTCGGGAAACCTCGTCGTGCCGGAAATCGTCGCGATCAATCCGCAACTGTTCCTGGTTCACCGCGTATCCGATGGCGTGGGTAACTGGCAGGCGATGATGCGCCGACGACAGTGGAGATCCTCAGGGCGATCACCGCAGTTACCCGTAATCCGTCTGCGCAACGTTCGCGTTGGACAATATCGTTTGGATGAACGCGGTCGGTCAGGCGGTGCCCCACAGATATTTTATGTGGATGCACAAACACGACGTGAACCGTCCAATGTTTACGACGTCAAAGTGGCCAAACTCATACCCATGACCGAATCCGGAGAATTGACCGGTGAAATCGGTCGGTTGCAGATCGACATGAAGACATTGGCGGTGGCGGGCAGTTTGCCGTCGTTATCGATCGATGAGCTGCTATTCTCCGCGCCGCAGGCGGTCGTGCGCTGGCTTGATATTCTCGACTTACGGGGACACGTTCGGGCGGACACGTTTCAGTATGATCCGGACCAAGGGGGGCAGGCGACACTGGCGCTGCGCGACGCAGCTTTGTCGATTCCCATCAGTACAGACGAGGAGAATCTGCCGCCGGCACATCGCTACATTCAGTTCAAACGCATAGCGGGGAGCATTCGTTTCGATGGCCAACGCGCGTTTGTTGCGTTGGATGGCCGATTTCGTGAGCATCCGATTACGGTCAACGGCGAACTCGTTCTTCCCAAGGGCATGTATGCGGTAAGCTTGGACACCATCGGTTTTGAGATCGAATTGAAAGTATCCGGCCTCCCGATGCCTCGCGATGATGCGGATGCCGATGCCTCGGAAGTTCGGTTTGTTCGGCGGTGGAAACGACTACGCAATTTCGTGGAGGATTTCGGCGCCATCGGGCCGGTCGACTTGACGATGCGGCTGCGCAAGTTGCCCGGAGCTGATAAGGTGATCGAATTCATGGAAGGCGCGTTGATTCCACGAGGAACCTCTGCCGCCTACTATAAGTTTCCCTATCGGGTTTATGGCATGGGCGGCGCGGTATGGTTTCGACGCGATGGCTCGATCGATTTGGAAAACTTGGGGGGAACGCACGGCGACGGGCCGGTCATTGTGAATGGTAGGGTGGGGGGATTCTTGCACACCGATGAGGCACGGTTGGAGATTGTTGGTCGAAACATTGTGTTAGATGACGACCTGCGACGTTGCCTTTCCGAGCAAGACCAATTGCTGTGGGAACAGTTCAACTTGGCAGGTCGTGTCAATATTCGCGTCCAGATGCACCGTAAGCAGGCGGAGGCGAACCAACCGCCCAGCGAATGGAAGAACGTGATCGATGTCCAGTTTCTTGATGGGGCCGTGAGTTTTGATGCGTTCCGCTATCCGTTAAGTAACCTCACGGGATCGATGCGTATTGCCGAAGGGCAATTCACGTTCAACAACTTGCGGGCTGGTCGAGGCGAAACGGTCGTGCAAATGAGCGGAGTCGCCAACCGATCGGATGACAAACGCACACAGGTTGATCTACAATTGGTCGTCACCGATCTTCCGCTGGATGATGTGTTGGCCAACGCGTTACCGCCCGACGCCCGTGCCATGTACACTCGTTTTTCGCCGACCGGTCAGGCACAATTGACAGGTCGGCTGTTCACGCCTCCCGACAATGGCCCAATCGAATACGATCTTTCGGCCATGATATCAGATGCCCGCTTGTCGTTGACACCTAGCTCGGTTCAGCTTAGTCAGATCGAAGCCAAGCTCCGTATTGTGCCGCGTCGGCTCACGCTTGAATCACTGCGTGCCAAGTTGGACGACGCCAATGTTGTGCTGGACGGTTTTGTTGCCTTGGCGACCCATGACCCAAGCATGTCCGTCCATCTTCGCGTCGACAAGTTACGTCTTGATACTGCATTACGTGGCACATTGACGTCATCGCTCCAGAAAGTATGGGATTTATTTCGGCCTGATGGTCGAATTCGATTGGAATTGCAGTATGATCGAACGGTGTCGTCCGCGCCATCTGCCGGCAAGACAGGACCTGACGTTGATTACAGGGCCACGGTCGAACCGCTCGGTTGTTCGGCTACCTTCTCCTCTTTTCCGTTGCCACTCACGAACGTGAACGGCCATTTTGTTGTTACGCCGACCGGCGTGGAAATCACGAACACCACCGCGCGACATCAGAACACCGAATTCCGGCTTGCCGGTCGTGTACGATTGGCACCTGATGCCAAACGCGTCAAATTGGCGGTGACGGCTCGACGCTTGGCCTTTTCGGAAGCGTTGCGTCAAGCGGTCCCATGGCGACTTCGGCGGTTGTGGAACGACGTTCAGCCCACAGGCGAAGCTGATTTGTTCCTCGAAGAACTGGAATTCACGCTCAAGCCCGGCACCTTGTCCCCTTGGCGCTTTCAAGGAAGCATGAAGCTGAACAAGGTAGGCCTCCTGATGGGGCCTGAATTGTCGGACATCACGGGCCAAGTCAAGGCGTCCGGGCAGGTCGGGGATTTTTTCTCGGTGAACGGGGAGATTGCCTTGTCCCGCGTTCGCGTGGACGACCGGTTGGTGACCAACCTCAAAGCGAGGACGACTCGGCCCATCGGTGATCCGGTGTTTCAAGTCACCGATATCCTGGGCGACTTCTGCAGTGGCCAGATCATCGGTCGGGCAGAAATCGATTATTCGCCTGGCGGTCCCAAGTACGGCATTTCACTCACCGCCCGCGATATTTCGCTGGAACGGTTCCTCAATGCAAAATGCAAGCCGGGCGACAAGCCGATCAAGCTCAAGGGGCGGGTTGAAGGCAACTTGGCGCTGGCTGGACGCCTCAGCGACGTCAGGAGCCGGCGCGGCGGGGGGACCATCCTGATCCGCGAGGCGCAAATGCTCAAGGTGCCGTTGCTTTTGGCGATCCTCCAGGTCATTCATTTTGCCATCGACGATGACAATGCTTTTCATGATGCCATGTTCAACTTTATCGTGGATGGCGACGAGTTGATTCTCGATCAGATCGATTTGCGGGGTAAGTCGCTTTCCCTGGTCGGAGCGGGGACCGTGCATACCCCGACACAAATATTGGATCTCGTCTTGCTCATTGGAAGTCCGCTCCGACTGCCACGGCTGGAAATCCTTTCCGAGCTGATGGAGGGAGTCGCTCGTGAGCTGGTTGAAGTTCACGTCGAAGGTACGCTTGAGAAGCCAACCTATCGCGCCGAAATCGTCCGCAGTTTGCGAAAGACGCTCGAGACGATTCTCAACGTGCAACGTAGCGACAGACAGTGATGTACCCACCCCATGGACGCCGGCCCCGTGCGGTGGGTTTCAATCACCTGGCGGATGTGGCGGCAATCGGTCAACGCAGTGCGACCGGCCGACGTAACTTGCGATTCATGTCCCGGCTCTTCACCGCCTGTTTACTGAGGACTTTGATGGCACGCTTGGGATCCGCCACCTTGAAGATGCCGGTTGTTTTTCCGCCTCGCGCGCCCGTTGTGCAGTATGCGTAGCTGATGTTAATGTGTGCTGCAGCCAATCTACTGCAGACTTCTGCCAGTGCCCCAGTTCGGTTGGCCATCTCGACAAGCAAAACGTCCGTTTCGGTCATCGGCAAATTCAACTCTTTGAGGGCCGCCCGTACTCGATCGGGTTCGACCGCGACAAGCCGAAGGACCCCGTGTTCGCTCGAGTCCACCATGGTCATGGCAAGGACATTCGCTTTGGCTTGTGCGAGCTGCCGACTCACCCGGGCGAGGACACCGGGTTTATTCATCAGGAATAGCGAGAATTGGACCACAGAATCTACCATATGCCACCTCCCATTGACCCCGTAACGACTCATCGTCTCCGACGTCGAACATTGTCACGGTAATGTGCCACTGCCTCCAGCATGGCGGCATGTGTCGACGCAGGATAGTCCCACTCGTCATCAGGCCCCACGATATATCCACCTTGTTGGCCAAGTTCGCGGATGCGGCGATGTGTTTCCGATCGTGTTTTATCGACGTTGCCGGAAAACAGCAACGATGATTCGATACCACCGCACAAGCATATCCGACCTGCCGTACGCTGACGGATCAAGTCGAGTTTGTTGCAGTTGGGTTGCAGCGGGTCGAGGACATCAATCCCGATTTCAAGAACGTCCTCGATGATCGTTTCGATACTCCCAAAACTATGGAGAATGACCAATACGTTTGCCTCATGATAGCAGGCTACCAGCTGCTGCAAGTGGGATTTGACGTATTGTCGCCACAGGTCTAAAGAGAACGCTGCTCCCAAACTTATACCGTAATCATCGGAAATCCAGGCGGCTTCGATGCCAAGCTTGATATATTTTTGTGCGAGGCCTTCTTCAAAGCGAGCGATTCGAGCGAAGAGGTCGCTCACACGTTCATTCTGTTCTGTCATGGCCGTGAGCAAGGGCTGCATCCCGACCAGCAACCACGCCCGCTGAAAGAGGGCGGACGGATGTTCGCCCACGAGGAGTCGTTCGCTCGTGGGTTGGAGGTTGTCTAAGTCAGCGAAGCGGTGGGGATCGGCTGGATCGGGCCAGACCATCTGATGCAGGCCGTCGAGATCACAGGGCAGAGGATGCTCGACAGGGAAAGGTTTCATGGCCGGATCTGTCGATTCCTTGCGCCATGTGACCCCCCATTCGTCTCGCCAAGTTACTTGG
>Ga0180433_10001979_pt1 | contig 33108 bp, 30 predicted proteins | sample SS_ome_8_FD_132980 | JGI IMG/M metagenome (GOLD analysis project Ga0180433, IMG submission 132980) | Hypersaline lake sediment archaeal communities from the Salton Sea, California, USA - SS_1_D_1 metaG | ecosystem: Environmental > Aquatic > Non-marine Saline and Alkaline > Hypersaline >...
ACAGGGCGCCAAGAGTCGGGAGTTCGTAGCCTGGATGGACGCAGAGGGTATGGCCAATGACCTGCTGCGGGGATTCGACTGGGACACGAGCGCCGCCGCCGTGGGGGAGTTGCCCGAAGAGGAGCGGGAGCAGTTCCGCCAGGACCTCCGAGCAAGGCTGCTGGCGGCAAGAGAGAGCTTCTTGCCTTTTCTCATGACCAAGACAAGAGAGGAGCTCTTCCAGCAGGCCGTGGCCAGAGCCTTCCTGCTGGCACCAGTGTACCGCGCCCATGACGCTCTCACCAATCGTCACTTCATCGCGCGCGGATTCTGGCAGATGGTCCGCCATCCCGAGCTCGACGAGACCTTCCCCTATCCCGGAGCTCCGTTCGTAGCCGGGGGCATCCCCTACCGGATAAGAAGGCGGGCACCGCTCATCGGAGAGCATAACGACGAGGTACTGGGAGAAGAAGCCGTTGCCTCGGCCCATATACCTGACGGCCCAAGCGGCGATGAGATCTTCGAAGGCCTCAAGGTAGTGGACATGACCTGGGTGACCGTCGGTCCCCGCGCCCTTAGGTACTTTGCCGACCATGGCGCCACCGTGATCAAGATCGAGGCGCCGGAGCGCCCTGACATCGGGAGAGCGGTACCGCCCTTCAAGGACGAGCTGCCGGGGCCGGACCGGAGTGGCTGGTTCGCCCTGTACAACGCCAACAAGCTGGCAACGACCATAGACCTCACCCGGCCCGAAGGGGTGGGCCTGGCCCGGCGTCTCATCCAGTGGGCAGATGTTCTGGTCGAGTCCTTTCGTCCTGGGGTCATGAAGAAGATGGGGCTCGACTATGACTCGGTCAGGGATCTGAACCCCGGCCTGGTCTACGTCAGCACCTCCCAGCTGGGCCAGACCGGGCCGCACAGTCAGTTCGGGGGCTACGGTCACCACGCCGCCGCCATGACCGGGTTCGATGACCTTACCGGTTGGCCTGACCGCACCCCCAGCGGCGTATTCTGGGCATACACTGACCACATCGCGCCCCAGTACCTGGTCGATGCTGTCATCGTTGCCCTTCTGCAGCGGCGCCGGACCGGCCGCGGACAGTACATAGACCAGTCCCAGAATGAGAGCGCCCTGCAGTTCCTGGCGCCCGCCTTTCTGGACTATGCCATCAATGGGAGGATCACGACCCGTAACGGTAACCGGGACCGATATACTTCCCCACACGGGGCATTCCGCTGCCAGGGTGAGGACCGGTGGTGCGTCATCGCGGTGGAGACCGATAGGGACTGGCAGGCACTCTGTCATGTAATGGGACGGCATGACCTGGTCAAAGACACGCGCTTTGCCACACTGACTGCTGCCAAAGAGCACGAAGACGAGCTGGAGAGGATTGTGGAAGCGTGGACGCTGGGGATGTCCGCCGAGATGGTGATGAGCCGCCTCCAGCAGGCCGGGGTGGCCGCCGGGATTGTCGCCAACGCCGAGGACGTGCACTGCGATCCGCAGTTACGTCTCAGGAAGCACTTCCTCAGGTTTGACCACCCCGTCATCGGCCTTCACGACGTCGATGCCCTGCCGCCCAGGTTCTCCCGGACGCCCGCCAGGGCATATCGCCGGGAGCCCTGCCTGGGCGAGCACAATGCCTACGTCTGCACCGAGATAATGGGCATGTCCGACGAGGAGTTCGTGCGCCTGCTCCAGGAAGGCGTCTTCGGGCAGGTCTGAGCACAGCGAAAAACCGTGCGCCAGCCAGCGGCTATACTGGCGGCTAGCCGTTCGCGTGTGCGAGATTCCAAGGGCGGACCAACCGCTGCGTATCCAAGCGCAACTCGTGCTCTCTCGCTTGCGGCGCCCGTCGGGAAACAGGTGCTGCCTAGTCCTTGGCAAATCTCGCGGACAGGCCTTGCAGGGTCTCCTCCGCTTCCCTGACGATACGTTCCACCAGCACCTTCACCGGGGGAATGTCATCCACCAGCCCGGCAGCTTCTCCGCCCGGCATAAGCGCCCTCGGCCCATCTCCCAAAAACTGGGCGTCCCAGCCTTCGTCCTCCCTGGCACGGACTTCCTGGGCGACATCAGCAAGGTCCTCGGGTTCACCCAGGAATACCCCCGGCGCCTTGCTCACGGTGAGGCGCGCGAATTCCGTTGCCGCCTCGTTCCTGAGCCACCTCAGCGGACCCACTACCCCCCGCGCGACCAGTGTATCCCGCTCTCCCCCTTTGAGGACATAGTCCTTGTGGACCGGCTGGAACTCGCTCTCCCTGGTGGCAAGGAACCTGGTGCCCATCTGCACGCCCACGGCTCCCAGGGCCAGGGCAGCTACCAGCGAAGCCCCGGTGGCAAACCCTCCCGCGCCGATAACCGGAACGCTTACTGCTCGCACCACCGCGGGCAGGAGTACCATGCTGTGGACCGGCTCCCAGGCGACATGCCCTCCCCCTTCCTGTCCCGAGGCGATGACGCCGTCCACTCCCGCCCGCTCCGCCCTGAGGGCATGCCGGACCGACGGCACGACGTGGAGCCACTTCACCCCGGCGGGCTTGATCACATCGGTCCAGGGAAGAGGGTCTCCCGCCGAGGTGATTATGACCCTCAGCCTCTCACCCATCTCCGGGTCCTCTTCCCTGGCTTCGAGGGTAGTGCGGATGACCTCCCCGGCATATGCCCTCAGCTCGGAAGAGACCATGCAGTTTATGCCGAATACACCGTGCGCCTGCCTGCTCTCCTCCTTGACGCGATGGAAGGCCCGCTTCATCTGCTCCTGCCAAGTACCCCCCTTGTCATCGGTCAGGGTCCTGGCTACCTGTGCAACCCCGCTGGTCATCCGGGAGGATCCACCCCTCAGGTAACCGAAACCGCTGGTGCTGATGATGCCCAGCACCCCGGCACTGGCCGCCACTGCCGCCAGCCGGTTGGTGCTGAACGGACCCATGCCGGCCTGAATGATGGGATACTTGATGCCCAGCATGTCACAGAGCTCGGTACGCAGGTTGCTCATTGGCGTTCCTCCTCAGTGGCAAACAGTGGTGCCAGCCAGCAGGTCACCATTGTGGGCAGTCCACACCATTGCTTATCCTGACCGGTGGAGTATGCCCACGCCTGGCCCTGAGTATACCAGCTTGGCCTCTCCAAGTACATCACACCGCGCGAGGGAAAGTATCACTCCGGTCGCGGCACCGGCCGCCCGCCCGCGGAGGTCCAAGCGCCGGTCGCCCACGTATTCCTGGCAAAGAACAGAGCGAATGAGGCCCGAGATGCCGGCAGGATAGCCTGAGACGGAACGTACCGGTCTCTACCCGGTCAGCCCGCTGTGAGCAGCTGGTCGTCCCTTGCGCGTGGGCCTTCTCCTCTTGAGCAGCCAGGCGAGAGCGAAGAACACCTGCAGCAGGTGACGCCAGGCTGGCCTTCTGGGCTTGTTCACGGGTAGGATTGCCACCGGTACTCCCACTACCCTGGCCCCGCGGAAGTCCGCCTCCAGGACGAGTGTTGCACACGTGCACAGCCCTTTGAGGTCCAGCTCCCTGGCCAGCTGCCTCCGCATTGCCCTGAACCCGGTGCATGAGTCGGGAACGCGTACCCTGAGACGGGCAAGCCAGTTGAACAGGTGCTCCGAGACCCGCCCCATCGTCTCTCTTGTCCCCAGGACCAGGTCGGCTTCGTCCCGCAGGATCGGGGCGACGAGCCTGGGGATGTCCGCGGGGTCGTGCTCTCCGTCGGCATCCAGGGTAACCACGACTTCTCCCCTGACTTCACGGAGGCCGGTCTTGATGGCCCCGACGTAGCCCTTCTTGTAGCGGTTCGCCACCACCCTCGCCCCGAGGCGTCTGGCGGTATCGCCGGTACTGTCCGTACTGGCATCATCGACCACGATGATCTCGTCGGCGAATCTCTCAGTTCCGGCGATCACCCCGGCGATCCGCGCCTCTTCGTTGTAGGCCGGGATTACCACCGAGACGCTCATCTCTTGATCCCTGGCCATCTGCTCCCCGGCAAGGTCACTGTGTCAGCGCAAGGTCAACCCGCTGCGGTGGATCCGCCGGCGTCACTGGGGTACTACCTACGGCTACTGTGTTGGGTCCGCGTCCGGCAGTGTGTCACCATCCCGCTCGCCGCTTTTTGCAGGGGCCGTCTCCACTTCCTGCCCGTGAGACCTGGATACCGCCGCCAGGTACAGAGCGAAGGCCACCAGTGCCGATGGCACGACGAAGGCAATCACGATAACCGAGTAACCGCCTGCACCCAGCTCGGCCAGGGACGCCATCACGGTGCGGGCCTCTTCAGGGGGCTCAAACATGAGTGGAAGGACCTCCGCGGTGAACCCCTGGAGCAACCCCACCGTATTCTGGAAGCTGCCGGACACGGGGGTCAGCGCCGAAACCCTGATCATGCCAATCTGGTCACTGGTGACCGCCAGCTCCCTGACATACGTGTACAGGACTACTCTTCGCTCCACGATTGTCCCGCTGCTGTCCCGCTTTGAAACGATGAGCCTGCCCACCGGTATCTGGCCCTGGTACGGCTCCGACTCCAGCGCCTGGCGTGCACTCGCCGGCAGGGCAGGGGGCAGTTCGGCTGGCTGCTGTCTGCCAGCCCGGTCAATCCAGGACGCATCCGTGACTGTAAGCGTGTCCACCAGGTCACTGTGTATCTCATACCCGAGATATGCGTAGCAGTCCTGCGGCTTGTGGAAGCTGGATAGCGTCGCCCCGGACATTATCAGCAAGACAACGGGCTGGGAAAACGCCGTCCTGCGGTATTCCCTCAGGAGGAGCACGTCGGCTCCCAGGTCCACCCTGGTCCTCTCGGCCTTGGCAGCATCGCAGTCCTGTCCGTGCCACTCACCTATCTCAATGGGAAATGCACTCAGCTCCCCCGGGTCGTGAAGGGTGGTCCGGGTCTTCACGTACGTGGCGTGAGGAGTCCAGCCGAAAGTGACAGTGTCGATGGCCACGTACTCGCCTCCCGCTTCGACCCGGGGGCGGTGCTGCATTCCAATGGTCACCCCCGCGAGCAGAGCCAGTCCGGCAAACACGATTAGCTGCCAGTGTCTGCACATGAGAGAAATTATCCGGTCCTCATCTGAAAGGCTGCACAATACGCGTACGCAACGCCGGTCTACTCTACAACCGTGACCCAGATGCGGAGCGGCTCCAGAATCGGAGTGGCGCGCAGGTCCTCGTACAGCAGGAGCTCCACCTTGCACCGCTCACAGGGCCGCGGTGCCGTGAAACCCAGGTCTCCTTCCCAGCGTTCACCGTCAGCGAGCGTGAACCGCACCGCTTCACCTGTTGGAGCACCATCCACCTGCACCTGAATCCTGTAGCTGACCGGCCTCCCTTCGTGGTTGACCACGCCCGCGAGCACGCCTGCCTCCCTCCCTGCCCGAACCACTTTCGGATAGCCGCCCGCTGTTCCCAGCGGTCCGAGGACATAGAACTCGGAGAAGCTGTCCTCCATTCCTCGCGTGGCCACATCATATGCCAGCAGACCCACGAAGGACGCTCCCGCCAGCACGAGGAGCCCGGTCAGCAGTGACCTCCGGACAAGTCCAGGAAACGGCAGCCTCATCACCTCAACAGAGCTTTCCGGGTACCTGACGTGGAGCCAACCTGAAGTCCATCCGGGACTGCCAGGCACGGCATTTCAGTCCACGCTAGGAGCCGCCCGCCGGTACAGCGTAGTGTAGCACAGCGTTCACACACGTGTCACACGCTGTGGGCAGCCGATCCCGCAGCATGTATGCCGGGGTACTGTTTGTCCCTGGCCGTTCTTCAGAGCGGTTGCGAGCGGAGCAAAGCAACCTCTGGCATTGACGAGAGCGCCATGTCCCTCAACATGGACCCGCAATGACGCAGGCATTCAAAGCCACTGGAACCGAACAAAGCCTCTTGTCGGGCATTGGTTGACAGAGCAGTCCCCGTATGGTATATGTACCTAGACGGTCTAGGTATTGGTTGAGCCCGTTTAAGAGGTGAAATGATGGCACGCAGGCAAGACCTGATGAAGGGCAACATTGATACCTTGCTGCTTTGTCTGGTGAACCAGCGGCCGATGTACGGCTACCAGATCATGAAAGAGCTCGAGGGGAGGAGTCAGGGCTACTTCAGGTTCAAAGAAGGCACCCTGTATCCCGCCCTGCATCGCTTGGAGAAGATGGGGCTTGTCGAGGGAAGATGGGAGGCGCTCTCCGGAGGCCGCCAGCGGCGATACTACCACATCAGGAAGAAGGGCCAGGCTGCTCTGGCAGATAAGACGGCGGAGTGGCAGGACTTCTTCACCGCAATGAACCTGATCTTCCGGCCAGTCAATCCGTGAGGTGAGGTGGTGAATTGGCGACGGAGCTGGACCGTTACCTGAGGGATATTCGGGAGAACCTCCGGCTTGACCCGGGTGAGCAGGACGAGGTGCTCACAGAGCTGGAAGCGCACGCCGAGGACCGGCTCGAAGAGATGAAAGAGGCCGGGCTGTCCGAGGAAGAGGCCGTCCAGAGATGTGTGGGGCTGCTCGGCTCGGCCAGGGTGGTGGCGCGGCAGATCTACGAGGCACACAGCCAGGGCACCTGGAAGCAGGCTCTTCTGGCCTCCATGCCCCACCTCATCTTCGCCGGGCTGTTCGCCCTCAAGTGGTGGGGCAGTGGCTGGTTGCCCGTGGCCATGTGTCCGGTGGTAGCTACTGCCGTATTCAGCTGGGGCCGAGGCAGACCTTCGTGGCTCTTTCCCTGGCTGGGATATGCCCTGCTGCCGGTGGTGATAGCCGGTCTGCTCCTTCTGTACCTGCCGACCGGATGGGCCTGGAGCACGATACTCCTCTATGTTCCTCTGGTACTCTGGCTCCTGTCCTACATCACCATCAAGGCGATCAAGAAAGACTGGCTCTACATCGGCCTGATGCTCTTGCCGGTACCGAGCTTCGTCGGGTGGTTTCTGGCGGCACAACAGGACGCCGGATTTGCGGGCTTCAGCCTGGGGACCCTGAACCACTACGCTCTCTGGATCGGACTGACTTCCCTGGTGCTGGCGGTCTCAGCGGCGGTATTTGTCCGTCTCAGAAAGCGCTGGCTGAAAACCACCGTCCTGGTTGTCTCCGGTTTGCTCACCCTGGGGATGGTCGCGGTCGCCAGTGGCAGGCTGAGTTTTCCCGTGTTCCTGGCGCTGGCAATTCTCTTTCTGATCTCCCTGTCCGTTCCGGCTCTCCTGGAGCACAGGCTGAGACATAGTCGCCAGCCGTTGACACCCTGACCATCCGGGCATAGAGGTGTATTCTGCCGGAAGTCGCCGTAGTTGCTGATAGTGTAGCCTGTTTGACCCGCGGACAGGTGGAGGAGTACGGGGTCACGGTCATGCCCCTGAACTTCTACCATGGTGGCAGTCTGTACCGCGACTGGGTGGACGTGACCCCTTCCGAAGCCTACGAGATGTTTCTCCAGGACCCGGAGTCTTTCAAGACGTCGGCAGTCTCTCCCGGAGAGATACTGGAGGCACTCCGCACGGCCAGCCAGCGGGCGCGAGACATTCTGTGCATCACCCTTTCGTCCGGACTTAGCGGCACCTATGATTCCGCACTGGATGCATGCGAGCTTGCTCGAAAGGAGCTTCCAGGAATCAGGATAGAGGTCCTCAATTCCCTGGCCTGCGCTGCCGCTGAAGGATTCATCGTGCTGGCTGCGGCCCGGAAGGCCAGGGACGGGGGAAACCTCGCAGAGGTAACCGAGGCTGCCCGCGACATGATGAGCCGGGTGGGATTTGTGGTGTTTCTGGACACAATCCGGCACGTCTACCGTTCGGGGCGGATACCCAAGATCGCCTCGCAGGTAGGGTCAGCCCTGAACGTCAAGCCGCTCCTCACCATGGGGCCGTCCGGCTTCCTGCGTTTCGTGGGGCTGGCCAGAAGCCGGAACACTGGCATGCAGCGCATGATGAAGATGATGCGCAGGGGCATGGGGAAGAGACGAGCGCATGCGGCGGTGATGCATGCCTACGCGCCGGAAGCGGCGGAGGAGTTGCGGCAGAGGGTTGCCTCCGAGTTCTGCTGCGCGGAGCTATGGATCACCGAGTTCAGCCCTCTGATGGGGTACGCCTGCGGTACCGGCACGGTGGGGGTTGCATACTACGCCGAAGAGGGCTAGCAGGCGCCACGCCGGTGCAGACTGGCCCTGCGCAAGACTCGTGTTCGTCCGAAAGAGGTCTCTTAGCGTTGGCGTGCCACCTCGCCTGGCAGGGACTAGCTGTCCAGAGCAACCCGCACCCACGCTCAGCACAGGAAGGTTTTCACCTGGTTACGGTCACGACCAGGTCGTCCAGGTGTAGAACGGAATGCTCTGGTACCCCGAAGCCGATCCTGCCTCTTGGCAGAGGTGTACTGTCCGTGTAGACGAATGCCAGGATTCTATCAGCGTAGATCTCCAGTCGGTTTCCCCTGACTTCCACCCTCAGATCAATCCACGTGTCTTGCTCAAGAGACTGCCCGCTCTGCACCAGGAAACGCCTGTCAGGGGATTCTCTGTAGAGTATCGGCTCATCGGGGACTATGCCAAGTAGGTACCTGGTACCGTTTGCGGGTACGGAGCGGAAGCTCAGGTCAGCCGATTGACTGAACTTGACTCTCACCTCGAGTACGTAGTCCGTCCATTCCACTGAACCGGCGCCAGCAGAGCAGGGCCCGACCCCCTTCAAAACGTGGTTGTCACCCTCCTGGACAACAGACCAGTCTCCCTCTAGGTCCCACCCGACCGTGTCACCGTCCTCAAAGTGGTCAAACAGCAGAATTACCTTGGACAAGGCCTCCAGTTCGGCAGTCACGGCATTCAGCATTTCTTCCAGGGCTGAGACGCGGCTCTCTGCCTCCACGGTCCGGCTTTGCGCCACAGTCAGTGCGCCCTGGGCAGTGGCAAGATCATTCTCTACCCTGGAAAGGTCACTTTTCGCCCCGGATAGCTCGTCTTGGGTCCTGGACAGCTGGCTCTCCAGGGCTGATATCCGGCTCTCTGCCTCCGAGAGATCATCTCGCAGGGATTCCATCTCAGCCTGAAGAGATGCTGCCTCAATCAGGACCTGATCACGCTCGGCCAGCAAGGCATCATACCTGTCCCGAGGCACACCGCAGCCTGTCAGCAGCAGGGACACCAGCACCACCGTCGCAGCAAATAACAATCGCTTCTTGCCCATTCCCGCCTCCCTGGCTGGCATTCCCGACCTGGTTTCACCGCTGATACCAGACCAATCACGTTGCTGTCATCATGGTACTGCCCCGATGCACCGGCGTCAATCCGCCGAATGGATAGTCTGCGGTGCGCAAGGGAGATCTCCACCTTGACATGCAGTGGGGTAATAAAGTATATTAGCGATTACTTATGGAATCGCCAGCGTCTCAGGAGCAGCCCTGGGCAAACACAGATGAGCAGGCAGCGGTCTTCAGCGTGCTGGCTGACCCCACCCGCCTCAAGCTCGTGAAGCTCCTCCAGCACCAGCACACCCCCGATGCACTTTGCGTTAACGCCCTGGCAGACCGCCTGGGTGTAACCCAGTCTGCGGTTTCCCAGCACCTGCGCGTCCTGAAAGCTATTGGGCTGGTGAAGGGCGAAAGACGTGGCTATCGTGTGCACTATTTCATGAACCGAGAAGTGCTGGAGAGATGCCGGCGGCTTGCTGACGCGATACTAAGTCTTGAAGAACCGATAGGGGAACACCCTGAAAAGCACCTCAAGACGCAGGTTCAAGGAGTTGAAAAACCCTTCATACAGACGAGGAAAGAAGGCCAGAATGCTCAGCAAGTCGACGAATAATGGACTGGCAATCGAAGTAAACGGGCTTACGAAGACATTCGGCAATTTTACCGCTGTCGATGGCATAAGCTTCGAAGTCTTCAGGGGCGAGTTTTTCGGATTCCTCGGGCCGAACGGTGCCGGAAAGACGACGACTATCAGGATGCTTACCGGCATAATCGGCAAGAGCGGCGGCGAGGCCAGGGTGATGGGCTTCCCCGCGGGCAGCATAGAAGCAAAGCAGCTTTCCGGAGTGGTTCCTGAACAGTCTAACGTTTATATGGACCTGAGCGCATGGCGAAACCTGATGATGACGGCGGGGCTATACCGTATTCCATCTCACAAAGCAAGAGAGAGGGCTGAAGACCTTCTCAAACAGCTCGGTCTTTACGAGCGGAAGGACTCGCTCGCCCGGGAGTATTCAATGGGGATGAGAAAACGCCTGCTCCTTGCAGTAGCACTGATAGGTGATCCTGAAATCGTGTTTCTTGACGAGCCAACCAGCGGCCTGGACGTCCAGAGTACCCGGTTCATAAGAAGCCTTCTCAATAGTCTCAGGAGAGAAGGGAAAACCTTTTTCCTAACCACTCACAACATGAATGAAGCTGCTGAAATGTGCAGCCGGGTAGCAATTATCAACCAAGGTAAACTGGTTGCGATGGACACCCCAGAGAATTTGCGGATTGTCGTCGGGAAGGTCAGCATGATAGACGTAACCTTCGACAAACCGGTATCCGAGGAAGAATTGAAGGGGATCCCTGGAGTAATGCGCGTGGAAAGCTCGCAGGCAATCGAGGCTGCTGAGAGAATGAAAGCGACGACGGCGATGAGGGGCCCCGGTCCGGGCAGGATGGGACCCGGGCTGGGGGGTGGCGGTGCGCCAAGAGGCCCCGGTAGTCCTGGTATGGGCAAGATACAGGGTCCCGACATGTCTCAGTTTGGGCCATCGGCGAACGGCGAAAAGCAGCAGGCAGCGAACCGGTTCAGACTGCACACCGAGGATACCGGAGGAGTAATAGTAGCGCTGGTCGATTTCAGCCGGCAGAACAATGTCAAGATGAACATCATGAACGTAAGTCCCCCATCTTTGGAGGATGCCTTCGTGATGCTAACCGCAGAGGCAAAACATGAAGAATAGAGTTCTGGACCAGATAGTTCGCTCGCTCACCCTGGTGAAAAAGGATGTCCTGATTTACTATTCCAGGGGCCCAGTTATTCTGATGGGGATACTCTGGCCGGCAATAATGTTTATTTCATTTGCTTTTGGCCGGGGTATGGCTATTGAGAACCTGATGCCCGGCCTTATAGGCGTATCCGTCTTCTTCACCTGTTCGGCGATTTCTCCGGTAGCATTCCCCTTTGAGACTGCACAGAGGACTCTGGAGCGCCTGATTTCTTCGCCGGTGGCGATATGGACGATCCTTTTCGGCGATATGCTGGCATCAGCCATTGTCGGGATCATTATTTCCGCCGTGCCGATACTTATTGCCGTAGGTTTCGGAGTTACTTTCACCAGTCCGCTGGCACTTGTACTGGCAATCATTATTGGTTCAATATGTTTCGCTACCATGTCACTACTGCTTGCGGTTGCTCCGGTGAGTGGCCCGCAATATACTCAAATGCTTGCCACCCTGACAAAATTCCCCCTAATGTTTATTAGCGGGGTCTTCATTCCTCTGGACAGACTACCAGAGGCAGCCAGGGCAGTCAGCTATATCTCTCCCCTTACCTACTTTACGGATATTGCCCGGTATGCTACCGGGCATAGCAGCTATCTTCCTATTTATATTGATTATCTGGCAATCATTGCCTTTACCATTATGTTTTGGATTTTAGCCGTGAAACTCCACAATATGACTCTACCGAAGAGGGTGTGATCTGCACGCTTACTGCTAACTGCCTTCATGTCTTGTCACTACCTCGTAGCAAATCGGGATAGAGAGGACGAAGAGGCTTGGCTGAGCTCAAATAGGAGAGCCAGAAAATGCCTGATGAGCAATCGGCCAATAGTCCGATCATAGAAGTATCAAACCTCACCAAGCGCTACGGCGAAGTCCTTGCCGTGGACAATATCAGTTTCCAGGTCGGCAGCGGTGAGCTACTTGGCTTTCTCGGCCCCAACGGCGCCGGTAAGACCACTACCATCAACCTGCTCACGGGCCTGGCCCGGCCTGACGCAGGCACAATCAAGGTTGGCGGCATTGACTGCACCGGAAACCCGAAGGCGGCCCAGCACCTGGTGGGAATCGTTCCTGATGAGAGCAACCTCTACCCTGAGCTTACTGGTTTCGACAACCTGTGCTTCTGTGCCGCGCTCTACGGGATACGAAAGAACGAGCGCCGGGCACGAGCACGGGAGCTTCTGGATGCCTTCGGCCTGGCCGGCGCGTCTGACCGCAAGTTCGCCGGCTACTCCAAGGGGATGAAGCGCAAGCTCACCTTCGCCGCCGGTATCATCCATCAACCGCCCATCCTGTTTCTCGACGAGCCAACCACGGGGATCGATGTTGGCAGCGCCCGCCAGGTGAGGCAGATAGTCGCTGACCTGCACCGCGGGGGTACAACCATTTTTCTCACCACGCACTACATTGAAGAGGCCGAGCGGCTCTGCGAGCGCGTCGCCTTCATCGTCGGCGGGCGGATCATTCAGACTGACCGCACGGCAGATCTCCTGCAGCCTGTTCAAGGTAAGAACGTGCTGGTCCTGTCCGTCTCCGATTCAGGGGCTAACCTGTCCGGGGAGATGGCCTCAACTTTCCCACGGTGCCAGGTTCAGTCTACCGCTTCAGGACAGATCCGGGTCGAATCAGCGGAACCGGTCAATGTCGGCCCTCTGGTGCGCTTCCTGGAAGAGCGAGGGGTCCAAGTAACCGAGGCACGCCGTCACCTCCCGTCGCTGGAAGACATTTTCGTCCAGGTTACCGGCATTGAAGCGGGGATGATGCAGAGGGAGAAGGAAAGAGCCGGTGGCGGTGGAAACCAATGAAACGCTGGATTGCCTTCTCGAGCATCTTTGCCAAGGATATGCGGGCGTACTACCTCAAGCCGCCCAACGTCAGCTGGGGGATCATCTTTCCGCTGGCCTGGACGGGGATGTTCTTCATCAGGTCCGGCAGCGGGCTGGAGAGCGTCCCGAGACTGCTGCCCGGTGTGATGACCATCTCCATTCTCTTTGGGACCACGTCAATGCTGGCGGTGACAATTACCTTCGAGAGACGAAGCCGGTCCTTCGAGCGGCTGCTCCTGGCCCCCATTTCTCTGGAGCTACTGATGGTGGCCAAGACCTGTGGGGCTATTCTCTTCGGGGTGATCAATGCCTTCGTTCCCATCCTCATCGCCGCGTTCTTGACCGACCTCTCGGGAATAGACTGGTCCCTGGTTGTTCCCGCCATCCTGCTTATCGCCATATCATCGACCTTCCTCGGGCTTTTGATCGCGGTCTCGGTAAGTGAGGTATTCGAGGCTCAGACCTTCTCCAATTTCTTCCGTTTCCCCATGATCTTCCTGTGCGGCCTGTTCTTCCCCATCATGTCCCTGCCCGTTTTCATCCGCTGGCTGTCCTTCGTGTTCCCCCTTACCTATGGCGTTGACATCCTCCACGGGGCGGTCAACGGGGAGCACCTCATGTCCTTTGGGCTTGACTTCGGCATCCTCGGGGCATTCTGCGTTGCCCTCTTTGTGCTGAGCCTGCGCAACATCAGGCGCAGGTGGATTCTCTGAACCAGGCTCAGGCGCTCTTCTGGCGGAGTGGTGAAGGACCACCGCGCTGCTCGAGGGCTGTTACCTGCTGCCTGTCCGTCCGGCTTCTTTCCCGCGCCTCCAGCACAGAGGAGCGGCGGGTATCCGGCCTGCAACTGCAGACAGCCCGGCTATATGCTCTTCTGCTTCCACCTGCCCATCGCGAAGTACAGCGTGTAGGCCACTGCTCCCACGACCATGTTGGCGACTATCGCCCAGCGGATTCCGTAGACCCCCAGTTCAGTAACCCGCGGCAGCAGGTATGCCAGGGGCAACTGGACTACCCAGACCATGACCAGGCTGAAAATCATCGGCGGTACGGTGTCACCGGCGCCGGAGATGGCGAACTGAAATACAGCCACAAAGCCCAGTACCACATAGCCTGCTACTGCTATTCTGAGGAAGGCGCTGGCCACCTCGACCAGACCGGGCTCAGTGCTGAAGACGTTGACTATCCCCTCAGGAAAGACCAGTACTACCACTGAGGCAACCAGTACGAATCCTTCCACAATCCCGGCTGCCAGCCAGCCAGTCCTCTCCGCCCGTGCAGGTCGGCGTGCTCCCAGGTTCTGCCCCACCAACACACCGGCGCCCATGCCCAGTCCTACACCTGGCATGACCAGTATCATCAGTACCCTCTGGTACAGACTATGAGCAGCTACCGCCAGAGTGCCGAAGGGGGCCATGAACCACATCAAGGCAAGCTGGCCCAGGTTTCTCTGCATACCCATGACAAGCGCTGGCAGCCCGATCCTTAGTATGCGCCAGATGATATTGAAATCAAGGCGAAAGCCTCTCAGTGTCAGCCGTAGCCGCGAGCGACCCATCAAGAGCACCCATAGCCCCAGGACAGTTCCCAGACTCTGAGAGATGACGTTGGTTGCAGCGGCTCCGCTCACACCCAGGGCGGGGAATATCCACCAGCCAAGCACCAGGAACGGGCAGAGCAAAACGTGACAGAGCCTGAACAGAATGGCTATTCTCATGGGAGTCATGCTATCCCCGGAGGCCTGCATAATGCTCTCGGCGGTCATGCGGAAGGCCATGACTACCGTACTCAAGAACATGATACGCAGGTATGCCGCCCCTTCGGCAACAACGTCAGCCTCCACTCCAAACAGGTCCATTATCGGCTCTGCGAAGAATATGCCGACGGCCGCCAAGAGTATCGCGAAGAGGGCACTGACAGCGAAGGCTTGCCTGGCCACGTGATTGGCACCAGCAACATCCCCCGCTCCTACAAAGCGGGCAACCATGGCCCTGACGCCCGCCATGAGCCCCATAACCGCCGCCATCACCAGCATAGCAGCCATACCGGCGATACCCACTCCAGCGATTGAGGCCGGCCCCAGCCTGCCCACCCAGATCATGTCAATGGTGGGGCCCACCATATTCAGGCTCATGTTCACCATCATGGGCCAGGATAGGCTCAGGAGATTACGGACGATGCTCCCCTGTGTCCAATCCCGGTCGAAGGCTCTCTCTGGCCGCGTAGTGACTTCTTCCTCTTCCATTCAAATAGCCGCTATCTCCTGTTGTCTCCCGCGCTCAGGTGACCGAGCCGAGCGTCTGTACCTGCCCGGCGAGCCTGCACACCGCCAGAGCCAGGCCGGCAGCGCAAGTCATACCGCCAGTTTGCCAAACTGGCACGAGATGGGCAATGATACGGTGCCCATGCGTCCCGCAGGAAAGCAGCGCATATGTTGTGGATGACCCCTGTAGGCATAGCTGTCCCGTTGCCAACCGCCAACACGCCGTCTGGCCGCCTTGGACCTCGGGGCACAGCCTCAAACGAGGGGGCCAGATCAGGTGGCTTTGAGTCCCGCTCCGGGTACTACCTCCCCTTCATCATTTTTCAGAGTCGTTGCCGCCGGAGCGAAGCAGTCTGCGGCACTTATGATAATGCACTGTTCGTCCTGGGCGGCCCGGAACGACATCTGGCATCTCATGCAGCCCGAACCGAACAGAACCCCTTATCCGGCTTCTTTCCCGCGCCACCGGTTGCGCTCTGTGCTATAATCCACGTGGGGAGAGCGGCACACATCCTGGAGAGGTGCTCTGTCGGCTCCCCATGAACTGCCGATGACGGAATCCCAGCCTTTCGCAGAGCCCGGCCCCGGGCTGACGGTGGTCTACCTGGGCCTGGGGTCCAACATGGGCAATCGCCGGGCAAACCTGGACCGGGCACTGGAGCTTCTTTCGCAGAGGCTGTGGGTGGACCAGGTTTCCCCCACCTATGATACCGAGCCGGAGGGAGACACCAGCCAGCCCCGCTTTCTGAACCTGGTCTCCAGGATACGCACCCGGCTGGCACCCCTGGGGCTACTGACCCTGGCCAAGGGCATCGAGTCCCGGCTGGGTCGCCGGAATGCGGGCCGTAATGCTCCCCGCCCGATAGACATAGACATCCTTTTCTTCGGTGACCAGGTAATGGACACCCCCAAGCTGATTATTCCGCATCCCAGGGTGGAGGAAAGGGCATTCGTGCTGGTCCCCCTGGCAGACATCGCACCGGACCTGAGACATCCCGTGACCGGCAAGACCGTGCAGGAGATGACGGACGCTCTCAAGAAGGGTATCCAGGGCGTTCTGAGGTGGGAGGGGAGGGAGTAGAGCCAGGTGTACCGGATATCGGTCGAACAGCACTTCGATGCTGCCCACTTCCTGCGAGGTTACCAGGGGAAGTGTGAGGCCCTTCACGGTCACCGCTTCCGGGTGGTAGCGCAACTGGAGGCAGGGAAGCTGGACGACATCGGCATGGCCTACGACTTCACCCTGCTGAAGCGCCACCTGGGCGATATCCTGAGCAGGTTCGACCACACCTGCCTCAATGACGTGCCGCCGTTCGACGACATCAACCCGTCGTCGGAAAACATCGCGTCGACCGTGTACGATGAGCTAAGCTCCAGCCTGGCCTCAGCACCGGTCTCTGTAGCTGCGGTAGAGGTGTGGGAATCACCCCAGAGCTGGGTGACCTACACCCCCGACCGGTGATGGACGGCCGGAAGCCGGCCCGGTATTACTCTGGGGGAAGCAGGTTGGGGATGGTGTCCTCGATCGGGTAGCGGACATCACACCTGGCGCAGTAGAGGCTGCCGGTGACGATTTCTTTCTGGTTCTCCTCTTCCACGATAAGCTCAAGCTCGCCCTTGCACACCGGGCACACCAGGATGTCCATCAGCTCTCTCTTCATGGGAGGATTATACCACACGGGCAGGTAGCACATAAGCCTTCCCCGGCGGCGAGAACGATTGACAGGCATGCTGCCAGGCAATAAACTGAGTCCCGATTTGCCCGTCACGGCGCAAGCAACGCCGCCGTGGCGGGCATGCCGGAGTTGAGGCGTGTGGGCATTCTTTGCGGGGCCGAATCTGCTATGGCAACTGGCGCTCTACGGCTGGGCTGCCCTCTGCCTCTACATCATCGCCCGCAGGACATATACCCCGGATGCCTGGCTGGCATGGATACCGGTCTTCAACCTGTACCTCATGTGCAAGGTGGCCAGGAGGCCCGGATGGTGGTTCCTGCTCTTCGTGGTCCCGTTGCTCGGCATCGTGGTATTTGCGCTCGTCTGGGTGGATATTGCCCAGGCCCGGCGGCAGTCACCCTGGCTGGGCATACTGACAGCGGTGCCGGTGGTTAACCTGATCACCATCGGCATACTGGCGTTCTCCGAAGAGCTGCGCTAGACTAAGCCGGGGAGCAGTAGCAGGCCTGCCGGAATCATCCGGGGCTGCTGGTACAGGGCCGACGCACACAGGATATCACCTGCCAGGAGGCAATCATGCAGTACAGGAAGCTCGGCAGGACCGGGCTCAAGGTAAGCAGGCTCTGTTTGGGCACGATGACCTTCGGGAACCAGGTGGACGAGGATAGCTCCAGGGCGATCATCCACTCCGCCTTGGACGCCGGGGTCAACTTCTTCGATACCGCCGACGTCTACGCCGGCGGCCAGTCGGAGGAGATACTCGGCAGAGCCCTCGGAACGAACCGCGACTCGGTGGTGCTGGCCACCAAGGTTGCCAACCGCACCGGGCCCGGTCCCAATGACTGGGGGCTTTCCCGCATGCATATCATGAAGGCCATCGAGAACAGCCTGCGCCGGCTGGGAACCGATCACATTGACCTGTACTACGTGCACCTGCCCGACTACACCACGCCTATCGAGGAGACCGTGGGTGTGCTGGATGACCTTGTCCGGCAGGGCAAGGTACGATACACCGGCTGCTCCAACTTCCGCGCCTGGCAGCTATGCAAGGCGCTCTGGGCCAGTGACGTCCTCGGAAGAGCACGTTTCGACTGCATCCAGTCGCCCTATAACCTGGTGACGCGGGATATCGAGTACGAGCTGCTGCCGCTTTGCGCTAGCGAGGGGGTAGGGGTGTGCGTGTACAACCCCCTGGCAGCGGGCTTGCTCACCGGTAAGCATACTGCCGACAGGCCGCCCGCCCAGGGCACCCGCTTCAGTATGGAGAGCATCGGACAGATGTACTCGGAGCGCTACTGGCAGGAAGCCAACTTCCGGGCCGTGGCGCGTCTCCAGCAGATCGCCGAAGAGCACGGCCGTGGGCTTGCCCAGTTCGCCCTTGCCTGGGTGCTGCATAGCAGTATCATAACCTCGGCCATATGCGGCTCCACCTCGGTTGAGCAGCTTGAGCAGAACCTGGGGGCAGTGGAGATTGAGCTGTCCCCGCAAGAGCTGGACGCCTGTGACGAGGTGTGGCGGGAGCTGAGACCGCCGAGGTTCTTCTATGGCAGGTAGTGGAACGCGGGTGTCAGCCGGTCCCGGCGGTTGACAAAGTCCCCGTCACCTGAATAGCATTTACTGGGGAAAACGCAAAAGCCCCGAGACCGAATAGGGGAGGTGATGTGGCCATGATGATCAACATAACGTGTCCGGCATGCAGCACCGGGGGAAGCATGTCTTTGCTGGACCCGGTGTATGATGGCCCGTACCGGTGCTGGAAATGCCGGGCCCTGTTCAGCATCCGGATTGCCGACAATGAAGTCAAGTACTGCGAGCCCATGAGCCAGGAGGAGTTTGACAAGCAGCAGGAGCTCAAGTCCCTCCGGGACAGGTTCAGGAGGTAGACTCCGGCTAACGGTCACCCGCCGGTTCTGGTCGCAGAGACTTTGACAAACCTACGCCCCTGGACTACTATTTCCCTGTCGTAAAGAAGCATCGAGAGGTCATGATGCCGGTAGTGATCGTGGAGATGTGGGAAGGCCGAGCAGTAGAGCAGAAGAAGAAGCTGGCGGAGGGGATCACCGAAGCCTTTGCGGGCATAGGTGTTCCCCGCGAGGCGCTGCAGATCATCATCAATGACGTTCCCAGGCACAACTGGGCGATCGGTGGGAAGCTGGCTTCGGAACCCTCTCCCTAGATTCGGCCTACTGTCGGCCGGCCGACCCGGACGCTGCGCGGGTGGGCGTAAGTGGGGATGGTCTTGTGAGGAAGTAGCAAGGGCCATCCGGTGCCGCGTGTAAGGAGGTGGCAATGGATTTCGGTGCTATCGGTCTTATCCTGACGATAGTCGTGGTGGTGCTCCTGTTCTCGCTGCTGCGGGGACGCGGTGGAGTGCAGCGGCGGCCGGAGGTGGTGAAGTTCCTGCTCTATGACGTCAAGCTGAACCAGGTGCTGGTGGACACCTTCTACGAACGTGAGAAACCCAGGCGCTTCGAGCACACCAACTGGGAGATCAACAAGTCCAAAATCGACTTCCTTGGCGAGTCCCTGAAGGAGACCCTGAGATCCACCTTCGGCATGATTACGGACCTCAATCAGGACCTCAAGGCCATCAGGAAAAACAAGTCACGCAGCCACAAAGAGCTGGATGTCACGCCCCTCAAGGAACCTCTTGCCCGGTGTCGTGAGGGTCTGGAGGGATGGCTAATCGACACCCTGGGAACGACCGACGTACCCCCTTCTTATCCGTCCCTGATGGGCTTTCTCTTCGGCGAGCGCTGAGGCCTCCCCGCCCCTAGGATATTGACTGGCCGGGGTACTTCCCCCACCTCTGCTGGTACGCCTGCTTCATTCCCTGAATCAGCGCCCTGAAGGCCGGCGAGTTGATAGCGTCAGTGGACATGACGATTGCATCCTCACGGTTGTCACTGTAGTAGCCCTTCCGCAACCCCACGTGTTTGAACCCGTACTTCGTGTAGAGCCCCTGGGCGGCGGCGTTAGAGACCCGTACCTCCAGGGTGACGATGCGCGCCTTCTGACTGGCGGCCATGTCAATGACGGACTGCAGCATCATCTCCCCGATGCCTTGGTGACGCAGGCTTTCCCTGGTGGCTATGCTGGTTATGTGGGCTTCATCAGCCATTACCCAGAAACCGGCGAAGCCGGTGATCTCCTCATCCCTTGAGGCCGGGACCGGCTGTTCATCTTCCTTCCTGCCCGCTATCAGTCTTCGCAGCCGGGCTAGCAGGCCGCGTGGTGATTTCCGCTGCGCCTCCGGGTCCGGCGTTTCTTCGGGTACTCGTTCGGCCCGGCAGGCGACAATGTAGTGTGCCAGGCGGTTGTCCAGTTCGCGCCTGAAGTTGGGCGGGGGCCATTCAGTGGGAAAGGCCTCACGGTCTATCTCCAGCACCCGTTCCGCGTCCTCACGCCGCATGCGGCGGACATAGTCTATCATCAGTATCTTCGCCTTGAGCCTGGCATCACGGGGAAATTCTACCATATCCCCGGCGTGGCGGGCAGCATCCGCTTGCCGGGGCTAACCTTTCGGCACCGGATACGTTATACCCTATGTGCGCCGGGTGACCGCCGGGCTGACATTGACCCCCTGCGGGATGTAGAATGAGCGTGATTACCACCAGGATCGGGGGTTTCCCGGTGCAGGACGAACAGGCCCTTGTCCACCGTGCGCAGGATGGAGACAAGGAGGCTTTCGCGGAGCTATACGAGGCCTTTTTCGACCGGGTCTACCGGTATCTGCTCGTCAGAATCGGCAACAGGGTAGAGGCTGAGGACATGACCCAGCAGGTGTTCCTGAAAGCCTACAAGTCCGTTCCCTCCTACCGGTGGAGGGGGGTACCCTTCTCTGCCTGGCTTTTTCGTATCGCCCATAACCTGGTGGTCGATTTCTTCAGGAGAGAGAGCAAGCGGCCTGCCGTCCCCCTTGACGAGTCGATCGCAGTCGCCGATGACGATCCCCAGGATACGGTCGAGCGGCGTATGGATGTGGAGCGCGTCATGGCGGCAAGCCAGGAGCTGACCGCAGCGCAACGCGAGGTCATCAGCCTGCGCTTCGCCGGCGGGCTGGCTATCGCCGAGACGGCCCGGGTTATGGGCAAGAGCGAAGGGGCGATCAAGGCCCTCCAGCACAGCGCCATCGCGGCCCTCCGCCGGACTCTTCTCGCGGAAGAGAGCAATGACAAAGGATAAGCGGTTTGATAGCATCCTGGATAACTGCCTGGAACGGCTGCTCAGCGGTGAGGAGTCTGTTGAGCAGTGCCTGGACAGGTACCCCGAGTACTCCGCCGAGCTGGAGCCCCTGCTACGAACGGCGCTGGTGACCCAACAGGTGGCGAGCATCGAGCCCAGCCGGGACTTCAGGGCGCGGGCCCGCTACCGCCTTCGCTCCGAGATGACCACGGTGAGAAAGAGCAGCTGGCGGTCCTTCCTTACCTGGCAGCCGCGCTGGGCAGTGGTGGTGGCAGCAGTCCTGGCGGTACTGATAGCGGGCAGCGGTACGGTGATGGCCGCCGATTCCAGCATGCCCGGTAACCCGCTCTATCCGGTGAAGCTGGCCACCGAGAACGTGCGCCTATCACTCACCTCTTCGGACGTGGCCAAGGCCGAGCTGTATGCCACCCTCGCCAACCGGCGCGTGGCCGAGATAGCCCACGCTGTCGAGAAGAACAAGGCAAAGCACGTACAGAGGGTCACCGAGCGCCTCAACGAGCACCTGGCGAGAATGGCGCGGCTATCCCTGACGGCGGAAAGGGCTCCGGCGGCGGTACCGGAGAAGACCGCGGGCCAGGAACCCTCTGTCTCCGATGAACCGTCCACCGAGAAGGACCTGCCTGAGTCAACCACCGCGGCGGAACGCCCCGCCGCAACAAGCGATGCTGCCCGGTCCGCGGCACCTGCGCCTGAGGCCATTGCCTGGCAGAAGGAGCGAGCCCGGCTCCAGGTCTTGCTGGGACACTACGCGGTGAACCATCCGGAGAAGCTCAGGGAGCTGCTGACAAAGGCGCCACCGTCAGCACGGCCCGCAATACTCCGGGCGATCTCGGTCTCAGTGGCCACCTACCGCAAGGCCTTGGAGGAGCTGGGGCAGCAGGAGACTGAGCCGCCGCCGAACAACGATAGGCCTCAGTCCCGTGGCCAGGGCGAGAACAGCCCGGCGAATGGTACCGCTCCGCAGACGTGGCCACATAGCATTCCCGCCCCGGAAGGCGGACTGCGGCAACAGCCGGCCGAATCCCCCACAGGCCAGCAGGCTCCCCGGCTCCAGCCTTTCAGCAGTGCCAAACCTGATCTCACCCTACCCTGACCGGGGCCTCTGTTTGCGCTATACTTGGGTAGAGGATTTCGCGTAAGGAGGTGGAAGATGGTCGGGAGAAGCGCGATGCTGGCGGTCTGCCTGGTGCTGGCGCTAACGGGATTACTCCTATCCGGGTGCACGCCCTCCGGAACCACTGTCAGCGGTATGCTCACCAGCCAGGAGGAAGGTATCTGGGTGACCGGCACGGGCGAGGTCTCAGTCAACCCGGACATGGCCAACCTGAGGCTGGGCGTGGAGGCCCTGGAAGATACCGTCGCCGAGGCCCGTCTCCAGGCGAACCAGGCAATGGACGGGGTGATATCCGCCCTGACCCGCAACGGGGTCGCCAGCGATGACATCCAGACCCGCTACTTCAGCATCCAGGAGGTGACCAGATGGGACAGCGAGCGGCAGGAGGAGGTACTGGTCGGCTACCGGGTCAGCAACATGGTCACCGCCAAGATACGGGACATCAGCAGTGTCGGGGTGGTAATCGATGCTGCTGCTGAGGCTGGAGGAGACCTCGTGCGGATACAAGGCCTGGACTTCACCGTTGAAGACCCGACCGGGTACTACGAGGAAGTGAGGCAGGAGGCGATGGCGGACGCCAAAGCGAAGGCGGAGCAGCTAGCCGAGCTGGGCGGTGTCCGCCTGGGCAGGCCGACCTTCATCTCCGAAGGGAGTACCACGGCGCCACCCGTGCCTGTCATGGCGGAGGCCGGTATCGCCTTCGCACGTGAGGAGGCGCTCAAGACGCCCATCAGCCCGGGGGAGATAGAGGTCAGCCTGACCGTGCAGGTGGTCTACGCCATCCGGTAGAGGCCTGTCATCCGTGACCACGGGTCTGGCTCTGCCTGGTGCCACACCAGGCAGTGGAGAACGCGTCCGGGCAGGACGGCCCGTCTCTACGGGCTGGCTTGCTGCCCGGACCATATGCCCAGACCGGCTGCGCGGGCGGCGGATTCGATCGCGTCCAGGTATTCCTGGTGGCGCGTGTCCGGTGGGTAGGCCCGCGAGTGTGCCAGCCCCAGCCTTACCAGTTCGGCGTTGACAAGTGTGCCGTCCACGTAAACGTAGCGGAGCAACCTGCCGTACCGGTCTGTGTCCGAGGCGTCTTTCTCCAGGCGGACCCGTTTGCCCTCCACGAGCGCGCGGTTGGCTATCAGGGCTTCCCGTGCGAACGGCTCCGCCGGTGGCCCCATCTCAGGAGCGTCTATGCCGATGTAGCGCACCCGCTCCCCGGTCTCAATGACCACGGTATCACCGTCCAGCACCCTGGTGACCCGGACCGTCTGGGCTGCTGGCTGGCACCCGGCGAAGCCGACCATCAGCACGACTGACAGGCAGACCAGCGCAGCCGGACGGCTGGCTCTGAGAGTCGTCATGTACGTCTTTGAGGTACTGGCACGGAATCCGTTTGCCCCACCCTGTTTAGACACCGGGGAACCCCCCCGGATTCCGCGCCGGGCAAGGGGGCGGGAACGCTGGCCCGGTGGCCTACCAGAGGCTCTGCTGGGAAGACCTGCCGCGCTCGTACTCACGCCCGAGGTGTTCATAGGCCCGCGGAGTGGCCATCCGGCCCCGCGGGGTGCGCTCCAGGAACCCCAGCTGGAGCAGGAACGGCTCGTAGATGTCGGCGATTGTGTCCGCCTCCTCGCTGATGGAGGCGGCAATCGTGTCCAGACCCACCGGGCCGCCGCCGAATTTGTCTATTATGGAGGACAGTACCTTGCGGTCCAGATCGTCCAGCCCGATGGGGTCGACCTCCAGCCGGCCCAGTGCCTCCACGGCAACGGCATGGGTGACGGTACCGTCCGCCCTCACCTGGGCATAGTCCCGCACCCGCTTCAGAAGGCGGTTGGCGACCCTGGGCGTGCCCCGGGCGCGGCGAGCGATCTCCCTGAGCCCCTCGGAATCGGCCTCCACCCCCAGTATCGCGGCCGAGCGCTTGAGAATGGTCTCCAGCGAAGGCTCGTCATAGAAATCCAGGTGATAGACTCCCCCGAACCTGTCTCTCAGGGGTGGGCTGAGCAAAGCGAAGCGGGTGGTTGCCCCGATCAGGGTGAAGGCGGGCAGGTTGAGCCGGAGGCTTCTGGCCCCGGGTCCCTTGCCGATAATGATGTCCAGGGCGGAGTCCTCCATCGCCGGATACAGTACCTCTTCCACCGCACGGTTAAGACGGTGGATCTCGTCGATGAACAGCACATCCTGCCGGTTCAGGTTGGTCAGAACGGCAGCCAGGTCTCCGGTACGCTCGATCGCCGGCCCGGACGTCACCCTGATGCTGCTGCCCATCTCGGTGGCTATGATGTGGGCCAGGGTAGTCTTCCCCAGACCGGGCGGGCCGTAGAGCAGGATGTGATCCAGGGCCTCGCCCCTCCCCCGGGCAGCGGCAATGGCAATGTTCAGGTTTTCTTTGACCGTGTGTTGCCCGATGAAGTCGCCAAGGCACCTGGGACGCAGGCTGGTATCGATCGGCCGGTCCTCTGTACTGGGTTTGCCTGAGACTATACGGGCTATCGCTTCTGCTCCTACCCTCGGTCGCTTGACGGGCAGGAGGGCAGGCTACCCGTCCCCGGGGCTCCTCTCCCCACCCGATGTCTGATTATACCACAGGAACCTACGCGGATTGGCCCGGGGATTCCCCGCGCATAGACCAACGGGGCCGTCCCCAGCAGTGAGGGACAGCCCCGGTCTGCATGCCTATGCTGGCTCGAAGAAGCTACCAGTGGCTCTAGAACTCCTCCTCTTCGTCGTCATCACCGTCACCATGTCCCCGAAGGAAGTCCTCCAGGTCAGCGAAGTCCTCCCCGTTGTCTTCGCCCTCTTCCTCCACCAGGGTAGTCACCCTTCCTTCGTCCTCAGCAGGCGCCGCCGTCTCCGGCCTTCTTTCTCCCGCCAGCACGGCGGCGAGAGCTTCCTCTTCGGCAGGCGTAAGCTGGCGAGGCTCCTCAAGAGGAGCGATGGGCTTGTAGCGCGCGGGTATGAGCCGCCCGATGATGACGTTCTCCTTAAGTCCAATCAGGTGGTCAGTGGCCCTCCTGACGGCGGCCTCGGTGAGCACCTTGGTGGTCTCCTGGAAAGAAGCGGCGGCGAGCCAGCTACTGGTGCTCAGGGCCGCCCTGGTTATGCCCAGCAGCAGAGTGTGGGCCACGGCAGGGTCACCACCCTCAGCCATCACCTTGGCATTGATGTCCTCGTACTGGAACCGGTTTATCAGCTCGCCAGGAACAAGCTCGGTGTCTCCGGAGGAGTCTACCCGCACCTTGGCAAGCATCTGCCGGGCGATGACCTCAATGTGCTTGTCGTTGATATTGACGCCCTGGGAACGGTAGACGTGCTGCACCTCCTGTACCAGGTACTTCTGGACGGCTTCCCGTCCGCTGACATGGAGTATGTCCTGCGGATTGACTGAACCCTCGGTGAGTTGCTGGCCGGCGGTGACCAGGTCGCCGTCCTGGACGAGGATGCGTACCGTGGCGGGTACCGGGTACTCTCGCTCTTCCGTCTCCGTGTAGGCCACCGCCAGGCGTCCGTTCTGGATGACCACCTTTCCCCCGACGCGGGAGACGACTGGCTTTCCTGCGGCAACCAGGTCGGTGGATGCGGCCGCCTCCGCGGCAGTATCAGACTCTTCTTTCTCTGGCGGCGTAGCCAGAACGGTGCCGACATCCACCCACTGCCCCTTCTCCACCACCAGCCGGTACCCAGGGGGGATGTTGACCTCGTCACGGAAGGGCTCGGAGCTGACCACTCGAACGGTTTGCCCTTCGTCACCCCGGGTGACCACGGCCGTGCCGCTTATCTCCGAAATGAGGGCCAGATTCTTGGGTGTCCTTGCTTCGAATAGCTCCTCCACCCGGGGCAGGCCGGTGGTGATGTCCAGTCCCACCACCCCGCCGGTGTGAAAGGTACGTAGGGTCAGCTGAGTGCCCGGCTCACCGATGCTCTGGGCGGCGATAATGCCCACCGCCGTGTTCATGTCTACCAGACGGCCCCGCGCCAGGTCGCGACCGTAGCAGCGCTGGCATACCCCCTGCCGGGCCTGGCAGGCCAGTGGAGAGCGAACGTGGACCGAGGTAATCCCGGCAGCGACAATCTCACTCGCCTTCTCTTCGTCAATTAGTTCGTTGCGCTCCACGATTACTTCACCGGTCTGCGGGTGGGCCAACGCACTGGCGGCAAGCCGGCCGATCATACGCTCGCTGAGCGAGGGCAGAAGCTCTCCTTCGGCCTTCTCCTGCATCCAGATGCCCTCGGTGGTGCCGCAGTCCTCGTCAAGTACTATGGCGTCGTGGGCAACGTCAACCAGTCGCCTGGTGAGGTAACCACTCTCTGAAGTACGCAGGGCCGTGTCCGCCAGGCCCTTGCGAGCGCCGTGGGTAGAGATGAAGTACTCCAGAACGCTCAGGCCTTCACTGAAGCTCGCCTTGATGGGGAAGTCAATTATCCGGCCAGAAGGGTTTGTCATCAACCCGCGCATACCGGCCATCTGCCTGATCTGGGTGATATTACCCTTGGCACCGGAAGTGGACATCATGTAGATACCGCTCTGGGGATCCAGACTCTGGGCGGTGGCTTCAGTGACCTTGTCAGTGGTCTGCATCCACACGCCGACGATGCCGGCGTAGCGCTCGTCCTCGGTTATCAGGCCCTGGTCATACTGGCTCTCGATGACGATAGTCCTCTCCTCAGCCTCTTCCAAAAGCTTCTGCTTGGCAGCCGGTACCTCAATGTCGCTCATGCCGATGGTCGTACCGGACCTGGTCGCGTAGCGGAATCCCAGCGCCTTGAGGTCGTCCACCACCTCGGCCATCTTCTCGTCGCTGAGGCGCACGGAGCACTCGGAGACCACCCGTTTGAGGACGGACTTGTCCACCGTCTGGTTGTAGTAGCCCAGTGCCTCCGGCAAGGCATCATTGAAGATGATACGCCCCACGCTGGTTCTGGTCCTGTCCCCATTCTCCCCACCACGGATCTCGATCTCCGCCCTGAGGTCCACCGCCCCGAGCTCACACATGAGCTTGGCCTCTTCGGCGCTGCCGCAGACCGTCCCTTCACCCTTGGCACCCTGCTTGATTGTAGTGAGGTAGTAGCAGCCAAGCACCATGTCCAGGGTCGGAGTAACCACCGGCTCGCCCGAGGACGGCAGGAGCATGTTGTGGATACTAAGCATCATCTCTCGAGCGCCCCTGACAGCGGCACGTGATAGCGGAACGTGTACCGCCATCTGGTCACCATCGAAGTCAGCGTTGAAGGCGCCGCACACCAGGGGGTGAATCTGGATGGCGCTCCCGTCAATGAGCACCGGCTCGAAGGCCTGGATGCTGAGCCGGTGCAGGCTAGGGGCACGGTTGAGCAGCACTGGGCGGTCCTTGACCACCTCCTCCAGTATGTCATATACCTCTGCCTTGCCCTTCTCCACCAGCCGGCGTGCGCTCTTGATGTTGTGCGCCAGCTGATCCTCAATCAGCCGACGCATGACGAACGGCTTGAATAGCTCCAGGGCCATGCGCCTGGGTAGGCCGCACTGGTGCAGCTTCAGGTCCGGGCCAACCACGATAACCGAGCGCCCGCTGTAGTCCACCCGCTTGCCCAGCAGGTTCTGGCGGAAACGACCCTGCTTGCCGCGGAGCATGTCAGACAGGGACTTGAGCTTGTGATTGCCGCTGATGGAGACTGGCTGTCCCCTCTTGCCATTATCGATGAGTGAGTCCACCGCTTCCTGGAGCATCCGCTTCTCGTTGCGGATGATGATCTCCGGGGCGCCGATATCCATCAGGTGTCGAAGCCGGTTGTTGCGGTTTATGACACGGCGGTAGAGGTCATTGATGTCGCTGATGGCGAAGCGCCCTCCGTCCAGCTGTACTGTCGGGCGCAGCTCCGGTGGGAGCACGGGAAGCACGGTGAGGATCATCCACTCAGGCCGGTTGCCGCTGCGCCGGAAGGCCTCTACCACCTGCAGGCGCTTGCTTGCTTTCTTGCGCCGCTGCCCCGAGGCGGAAAAGGTCTCCTCCACTAGCTGGTTGCGCAACTGGTTCAGGTTCAGCCGTTTGACCAGCTTCAGGATGGCTTCCGCCCCCATTCCAGCCTCGAACAGGTGGGCGAACTTCTTCTTCCGATCGCGGTAATCGTTCTCGCTCAGCAGGACCCCTTCACGCAACCCTTTCAAGGCCTCGATGTCTGCGGCAAGCTCCTCCCGCAGCGGCGTCTCCTCGTCCTCCAGGTTGCGCCGGAGCTGGTTGACTTCTTCAACGCTGGCATCCGGCGTGGACTCGATCTTTCCCTCCAGCGCCGCCTTGCGTTCCCCGTAGTCCAGAGACGCCTTCTCCTTGAGCTCTTCCATCTCCTGGTCCCGCGCTTCCTCGTCCACCGAGGTGATGACGTAGTGGGAGAAGTAGAGCACGCGCTCCAGGTTGCGGGGGGACATGTCCAGGAGAAGCCCCAGGCGACTCGGTATACCCTTGGCGAACCAGATGTGGCTCACCGGGCAGGCCAGCTGTATGTGCCCCATCCGCTCCCGCCTTACCTTGGAGCGGGCGACCTCCACCCCGCACTTGTCACATATGATCCCCTTGTAGCGGATCTTCTTGTACTTACCGCAGAAGCACTCGTAGTCCTTGGTCGGGCCGAAGATCTTCTCGCAGAAGAGGCCGTCCCGCTCCGGCTTGAGGGTGCGGTAGTTGATCGTCTCCGGCTTCGTTACCTCACCGTAGGACCAGCTCCGTATCTGCTCCGGCGAGGCCAGGGAGATACGGACAGCATCAAAATCATTGACTTCAAGCATTCTCTTCTTCTACCTCTCCGCTCAGCTCTTCCTCGGTTCCGGGTTGCTGCGCAGCCGCGGCCGGTCCAAGGGTCGTGGCGTCAGGGGTATCGGGGGTGGTATCAGGCTCAGGCTCGGCCTCCACCTCCGCCTCCGACTCTAACTCCGGTGTCCCCGCCGGCAGCGGTGTCGCGGCCTCAATGATGGCTGATGCCTGCGGGGTATTCCCTCCGGTAGTCTCTCCCCCCAGCGGCACCGCTTCCTCCCCAGCGGGCTCTTCCTCAGCCCTGGTTTCCAGCTCCTGTTCCGGCATCTCCCCACCCGGTTCTGTCATGTCGCTTGCCTGCTCCGGTCCGGCCTCCGCTTCAGCGGAGGGTGTCTCAGGGGTCTCAAGGGCGAGTAGCGCCTCTTCACCTCCACCCGGCTCCTCTTCAAAGGGTGGGACTTCCTGGGTATTGCCGCGGACCGGAACCATCTTATCTTCCTCGTTGACCACCTCGATGGAAAGCCCCAGGCTCTGCAGCTCCTTGACGAGTACCTTGAATGACTCCGGTACGCTTGGCTGGAGGATGTCCTCGTTCTTGACAATGGCTTCGTACGCCTTGGTGCGCCCGGTGATGTCATCTGACTTGATGGTCAGCATCTCCTGGAGAATATGGGCGGCGCCATATGCCTCCAGGGTCCATACCTCCATCTCGCCGAAGCGCTGCCCGCCGAACTGTGCCTTGCCGCCCAGAGGCTGCTGGCTAATCAGGGAATAGGGGCCAGTCGACCGCGCATGTACCTTATCCTCGACCAGGTGGTTGAGTTTCATCATGTAGATGTTGCCGACTGTGACCGGCTGGTCGAATGAATCCCCGGTACGCCCATCACGCAAGACCACCTTCCCCAGGGTGGGAGGTGGTTCCGGCGTCCTGGTGCCCACCTCGTGGACGGCCTCATCCACCTGCTCTCTTGAGAGCTGCCGGCTATCCACACCGTGCTGCTCCAGCCACAGCCGCAGACCGGCATCCCGGGCCTGTCCGCGGAACCTGTCCCCAAGTACCCGCTCGGGATCATAACCCTTGCTGGCCAGCCACTCCGAAGCCCGGGCCATGACAGCGGGGGCGTTTCCGTTGCCAGAATCAGGGTCAACCGCCCCGGCCTCCCGAACGATCCAGGCCCGCGCGAGGGCGTCCTCAATAGCCAGATCATCGGCACCATCAAAGACCGGTGTCAGCACTTTCAGGCCGAGGGCCTGGGCCGCCCAGCCCAGGTGGGTCTCCAGTACCTGACCAATGTTCATCCGGGAAGGCACGCCGATAGGGTTCAGGATTATGTCCACCGGAGTGCCGTCAGGGAGGAACGGCATGTCCTCTGCTGGGGCTATGACCGATACTACCCCCTTGTTGCCGTGTCTTCCGGCCAGCTTGTCGCCCACCGCTATCGGTCTTCGCTGGGCTACCCAGACCTGAACCCACTGGTTCACGCCCGCAGGAAGGTCATCGCCGGTGAAGAGCTTGACGTTCACCACCTTGCCCCATTCGCCGTGGGGCACACGTAGTGAAGTATCCTTGACCTCGCGGGCCTTTTCCCCGAATATGGCGCGCAGGAGCTTCTCTTCAGCGGAAAGCTCGGTCTCCCCTTTGGGAGTGATCTTGCCTACCAGTATGTCATCCGGGCCCACCTTCGCCCCGATCCTGACGATCCCATCCTCGTCAAGCTCACGAAGGCTCTCTTCCCCCACGTTGGGGATATCCCGCGTTATCTCCTCCGCCCCCAGCTTGGTGTCCCGGGCCTCCACCTCGTACTTTTCAATGTGAACGGAGGTGAAGGTGTCGCGCTCCACCAGGCGACTGCTGATGACGATAGCGTCCTCATAGTTGTAACCTTCCCAGCTCATAAAGGCGCACAGGAGGTTCTGCCCGAGGGCGAGCTCGCCGCCTTCCGTGGAGGAGCTGTCAACCAGGACCTGCCCCGGCTCCACCCGGTCGCCGCTGGACACCACGGGGCGCTGGTTGGTGCAGGTCCCCTGGTTGGTCCGGACGAACTTGAGCAGGTGGTAGTGGTCCTCACCGCCGCTGTCCCTGGCAATGACAATCTCCGAGCTGTTCACCCTGGTTACCACTCCGGCATTACTGGCCAGCAGAACCTGGCCGCTGTGCCTGGCCGCCTCCGCCTCCATGCCGGTAGCCACCAGCGGCGCCGTCGGCCGGAGCAGAGGCACCGCCTGCCGCTGCATATTGGAGCCCATCAGGGCGCGGTTAGCGTCATCATGCTCCAGGAAAGGTATCAGGGCCGCCGATACGCTGAATATCTGCTTGGACGAGACGTCCATGAATTCAATCTTCTCCGGTACCTCTCGCAGATAGTCGCCCGCCAGTTTGACCTCAACCCTCTTATCGATGAGCTCGTTCTTTTCGTTCAACCGGACATCTGCCTGGGCAATGGCGTACCTGTCCTCGATATCGGCTGACAGGTAGACGATGTCGTCCGAGACGAAGGGCACTATCTTGACCGGCTTTGAGGGGAGCTTGCGCAGCCGGGCGGCCTGCTCCTCGCCGATAACCGTGCCTCCCGCCAGCAAGATGCTGCCATTGTCCAGCACATCCTCCCTGACAGTCCGGCCCACCAGGCGTTCATCCCCGCTGTCGAGCTCCTGAATAACTCGCCGGTAGGGTGTCTCAATGAACCCGTAACGGTTGATGCGTCCGTAGGTGGCCAGGGAGCCGATCAGCCCGACATTCGGGCCTTCCGGCGTTTCAATGGGACATATCCTCCCGTAGTGAGAGTAGTGCACGTCACGGGCCTCGAAGCCGGCACGCTCCCGTGATAGTCCGCCTGGCCCCATTGCTGACAGGCGCCTCTTGTGGGTGAGCTCATCCAGTGGGTTGGTCTGCTGCATGAACTGGGAAAGCTGGGAACTGCTGAAGAACTCCCTGATCGCCGCCACCACCGGCCGGGTGTTTACCAGCGCGTTAGGAACCGCCGCCTCGGTCGGGATGGTACTCATCCGCTCCCTGGCGACCCTCTCCAGGCGCATCAGCCCGATGCGGAACTGGTTCTGCACCAGCTCACCGACAGTGCGTGCCCGCCGATTCCCCAGGTGGTCGATGTCATCGCCGGTATCCTCACCGTTGTTGATCATGATGATGTGCCTGACAATCTCCACCAGATCCTCTCTGGTCAGGGCGCGCTGAGTCTCGGGCACGACCAGACCGAGCCGCTTGTTCATCTTGTAGCGGCCCACCACCCCCAGGTCATAGTGCTGGGCGTCAAACAGCTGGCTGTCAATCAGCTTCCGGGCATTCTCCAGGTTGGGCGGGTCCCCGGGCCTCAGCTTGCGGTAGATGTCAATCAAGGCATCGGTCTGGTCACGAATGCCGGCCTCTCGCTCCATGGTGGCGGTGATGTACTGGTGTTCGGGGTCATGGTCCTCCTTTTCGTACAGCAGCAGTAGCTCTTGATCACCGCCATACCCGATGGCACGGAGAAGAGTGGTGACCGGTATCTTGCGCTTGCCGTTTATCTTGGTGGAGATGACGTTGGCGTTGGTGGTGTCAAACTCCAGCCAGGCCCCGCGGTTTGAGATGAGCTTGGCGTTGCAGAGGCTGCGCCCGCTGGAGGGGTCCTGTACGGCGGTGAAGTAGACGCCCGGGGAGCGCAGCAGCTGGCTCACCACCACCCGTTCCGCGCCACTGGTGATAAAGGTGCCCCTTTCCGTCATCAGGGGGATGTCACCAAGGAAGAGGTCCTGTTCCTTGAACTCTCCGGTTGCCTTGGTGAGGAGCCTGGTCTTCACATAGAGAGGTGCGGAATAGGTCAGGTCTCTCTGGAGGCATTCGCTCTCCGGGCGGCGCGGTTCCCGGAACTCGTAGCTAACGAAGCTCAGCTCGAGCCGATTACCGGTGAAGTCCCGTATGGGGGACACCTCCTCAAGGACCTGCCTGAGCCCCTCTTCCTGGAACCAACGGAAGGAGTCAAGCTGGACCTCGATGAGATTGGGTACGGGGAGTATCTCGGGCAATCTGGCATAGGACTTCCTGGCAACGGGGTAGAGGGCCTTATCGGCACCAACCAGTGACATAGACACCACCTCTAGCTCTTGATCCCAAGCGGATAGACGACGGCCACGGGCTACCGTGCACGAATCCTGAAACAGCATTCAGGGAAAAGAGGGAACCGGATAACAAAGGCAGAAACGTTGTGAGGCATAACTGACAATCTAATACTATACCAGTTGCCGAGGGGTGTGTCAAGAAGAAGTCTCTTCCAACACAAGATGAGCCTGAAGGGGATAACGGTTTCCAACACAAGATGAGCCTGAGGGGTTCAGGCGACCGGTTTATGATTGGAGCATGCTACTGATCATGAACGACGGGCAGCT